>MDTE01018966.1_pt1 | contig 49753 bp, 46 predicted proteins | sample 811231 | NCBI WGS metagenome assembly MDTE01 (sample SAMN05326651, study PRJNA326480) | marine metagenome | isolation source: seawater | place: Indian Ocean: Red Sea | collected 2010 | reverse complement strand
TTTTTCCTGATCAAAAAATTTTAGATATTGGTTGCGGACAAGGAAGGCATTGTTTTGGAGCATATATGCATGCCCATTTACATGTTTACGGCATCGATATGGGTTTAGATGACGTAAAAAAAGCAAATGAAAATTTCAATCAATTTAAGGAAAGTGAGAATAAAAAAAGTTGTAATTTTATGGTGGGAAATGCAAAAAATTTACCGTTTGCGGATAATACATTTGACCATGTCGTTTGTTCTGAAGTTTTGGAACACATAATTGATTATGAATCCGCATTAAAAGAAATTAAGCGAGTACTCAAGCCTGATGGCACGTTTGCATTGAGCGTTCCGAAGTTTTTTCCAGAATGGGTTTGCTGGAAATTGAGTAAAGATTATCAAAATGAACCTGGAGGGCATGTAAGAATTTTTAAATACAAGGAATTAAAAAATTCTGTGAGCACCCTAGGTTTCAAATTTTACAAAAGACATTGGGCTCATGCTTTGCATTCTCCTTACTGGTGGATGCAATGTTTTTTTTGGGAAACTAAGAATAAATCAAAACTTATAAGCCTTTACCATTCTTTTCTGGTTTGGGACATGACTAAAAATCCTTTCATTACAAGATTATTGGAATTTTTATTGCAACCAATAATCGGCAAAAGCGTTGTTATGTATTTTCAAAATATAGAGGGTGAGATTGAAAGATAAAAATTCTCTTTTACCATTGGGAAATTACATTATTCGATGCCAAAACTCTAACGGAGCGATTGCTTGGGAGCCGGACGGGAAAATAGACCCCTGGGATCATGTTGAGTCAATAATGGGACTAAATGTACTAGGAATGAGAAATGAGGCAAAAGCTGGATTTGATTGGCTTAAATCTTCTCAGCAATCCGATGGTTCATGGTATTCAGAATATAGAGGAAACGAAGTTATGAACTTTAATAAAGAAACGAATTTCTCAGCCTATATATCTTCTGGCGCTTTGCATCATTATTTGCATTTTGAAGATATGAATTTTTTGGAAGATATATGGCCTTTCTTAGAAAAGTCTAAGGATTTTGTTCTTTCGGGCCAAACTTCCGAAGGAGATATTCTTTGGGCCAAAGATAAAAATGATGCTTGGATGGATGATTCTTTGGTAACTGGATGCTCCTCAATTTATAAAAGTTTAACTGATTTCTCAGCGATAGCAGAAATCCTTGGAAAAAAAAATTATCAAATTTCTAAAGAACTTAGTGCACTCAAAAATGCTTTAAGAAATAAACCACAACGGTTTGATAGATCCTGGAATAGCAAATCAAGATATAGTATGGACTGGTATTACCCAATACTTTGCGATATTCACGATGAAAAAGAATCCAAAAAGATTATTAAAGAAAAATGGGAAAATTTTGTTGTTCCAGGACTTGGATGTAAGTGTGTAGAAGAAGAACCTTGGGTGACAATAGCTGAATCATGTGAATTAATTTTGGCGCTTAATAAAATAGGTGAACAAAAATTAGCAAAGCAGATCTATGAAGACATTTTAAAGCTAGTTGATAAGAAAGATGATTTATTTTGGACAGGTTTTGTTTATAAAGACAAAAAGCATTGGCCTATTGAAAAACCTAGCTGGACTGCAGCAGCAGTAATTTTAGCTGCGAATTCAATCTTTAGGATAAATTCAAATTTTAACTTTTTTTAGAATTGCTAAGCTTTTTACTAATGCAATCTCTTTAAAATTTTTTGATTTTTTTGCTTCGCAAAATATTTCATACGGAGGTCTGCCGCCATCATTTGGATTTGGGAAAACATCATGAATCAATAAAAAACCGCCTTTATGAATGTGCGGATGCCAATTTTCATAATCTTCAAATGCAGCCTTTCTGCTGTGCCCTCCGTCTATAAAAACCATTCCTAATGGTATTTTCCAATGTTTTGATATTTCTTTAGACTTACTAACAATTGGTAAAACGTAATTTTGCAAATTTGAATTTCTTAAATTTCTTAAAAATTCAGGTAGAGTATTGAAGCTAGAAATATTTTCATCATAAAGCTCACTGTCATGATATTCTTCCCCTATTTGATGCTCTTCAGAGCCAGTGTGATGATCTATAGTAAAGGCTATATTTTCTGAGTTTTTACAAGCAGCTCCTATAATCAAAGCTGATTTTCCGCAGTAAGTTCCAATTTCTAAACATGGACCTAAATGCGAACATTTTTTAACAATTTTTGCCAATTCTTGACTTTCAATATTGTCAAGAAAACCTTTAACAGTGTTTAATGTCATTTTTTAATAATAAATCATTAAAAATGTTTTCAAAAGTTCAAAGAAAAAAAGCATACGCAGAAAATGAAAAGGGATACTTTTCTTATTTTGAAATGGAAGGCGCAGATAAAACCGAGCCACTAATTTTTTTTCATGCCACTGGTCTAAATTGTGAAACTTATTTAGATCTACTTGAAAAAATTTATTTTTTACTAGATTCGAAAAAAACTATAATTGGCTTTGATCAAAGAGGGCATGGAAAAACTACTTTATCAGCTAATCCCAAAAAATTAACTTCATGGGATCAATACGCTTCTGATGCAGAAGTTTTCTTGGAAAAAATAAATATTTCGTCAGCGATTTTTTTTGGTCATTCTATGGGCTCAATAGTAGCTGCAGAAGTTGCAAAGTTAAAAAAATTTAAGATTTCAAATTTAATAATGCTTGATCCTGTACTTTTTTATGATCCATATACTTCATTTTTTTCAGAGCTTAAAAATAAGTTCATTACCCTTCGATCAAATACCAAAGTTCTAGACGCTGCAAAAAGAAGAGATAAGTTTGATAGCTTTAACCAAGCTATGAGTCATTATGAAGGAAGAAGCATGTTTAAAACGTGGCCCTTGGTCTCACTTGAAAATTATTTGAAAGGAGGATTAGATAAGGAGGGATCAATTTTAAAATTAAGTTGTAATCCTGTTTGGGAGGCAAAAACTTTTGAAACAGTCTCATTCAAGACTTATAGAACCTTGAATGCACTTAATTTACCAATTTTAATTTTACGAGCAAAACACTTTTCAACCTTCTCGTCTAAAGGAGTAAAATATCTCAATAATAAGAAGAATTTTAGCGTGACTGAAGTTGAAGGCTCACATTTTTTTCCGATGGAAAATACCAAGGATACGAAACATTTAATTCAGAAATTTTTATCTTCAAAACTATGAGTAGTCCGGTAAATATTATTTGTATGAAATGGGGAGATAAATATGACGCTTCTTATGTAAATAAGCTTTACAACATGGTTTCAAGGAATTTGATTAGAGAATTCCGATTCATTTGTTTAACGGATAATAATTCTGGCTTACTATCTTCAATAGAATCTCATGAAATACCAAAGCTAAATTTACCTGAAGGAATTCCTGAAAGGGGCTGGACAAAATTAGTTACATTTTCAAAAAATATCTTCGATATCAAAGGACAATGTCTTTTCTTGGATCTAGACTTGATAATTGTTGATAATATTGATCAATTCTTTGATCTGCATGGAGATTTTTTTATTATTAAAGATTTCGTAAGGAAAGATACAACTGGTAATAGTTCAGTTTATAGATTTGAAATGGGAAAATTTTGTGATGTTTTAGAGAATTTTGAAAAAAATTTTAAAAAAATAAGAGCAAAATTTAGAAATGAACAAGAGTACTTGTCAGATTATATGCTTAAGAACCATTCTCTTAAGTATTGGCCCATTGAATGGTGCCAAAGTTTTAAAAAAAATTGTGTGCAAAAAGGTTTGAAGCAATTTTTTTTGGCTCCACTTTTACCTAAAGACGCTAAAATAATAATTTTTCATGGAAAACCTAACCCTCCTGAAGCCCTTAAGGGAAGAAGTGGAAAATGGTATAGAAAGGTTTTACCAACCCTTTGGGTAGCCGAACATTGGAGATAAACAGATGTCGATAGAATCTAAAAAACCCATTTCTCTTCAAACTTTAAGAGACTTAAAAAAAGTTGGAGAAAAGTTTGCAGCTCTTACTTCGTACGAATCTACAATGACTTCAATGATGTGTGATGCAGGCGTTGAATTGATTTTAGTGGGTGATAGTTTAGGGATGGTTATTCAAGGACATGACTCAACTGTTCCGGTTTCCATGGAAGATATTCTTTATCATCTAAGATGTGTCAAAAATGGAAATACTAATGCTCATATCATGGCGGATATGCCATTTATGAGCTATGCAACTGAGCAGCTTGCTTACACTAATGCAACGAGATTGATGCAGGGCGGAGCTAATAGCGTTAAAGTTGAGGGAGGAGAAGTTATTCTTAAAATTACAGAACTTTTATCTGATAAAGGTATTCCTGTTTGCGCTCATATGGGCTTAACACCGCAGTCGATAAATAGAATTGGAGGGTATTTTGTTCAAGGAAGAGATCCTTCTTCCCATAATAAGTTTATTGCTGAGGCAAAGGATTTAGAAAATGCAGGGGCTGAGCTTCTCCTATTAGAATGTATTCCAATCAGTTTGACCGAAAAAATTGTTGAAGCAGTTTCTATTCCAACGATTGGAATAGGGGCAGGACCTTCTACAGATGGACAAATAATGGTAATCCACGATTTGCTTGGGATTACCTGTTTGGAAAAACCACCTAAATTTATAAAAAACTTTTTAGAAGACGGTGCAACCATTCAGAGCGCAATGAAAAATTATGTCTCCGATGTAAAAAGCTCAGCTTATCCTTTGCCAGAACATTGTTTTGAATAGTGATTGTCGTCAAATCTATAGAAGAACTTTTAAAAAGACCTTTCAAATCGCCATTTGCTCTCATTCCTACTATGGGAAATTTGCATGATGGACATATAAATCTCCTAGAAATTGCAAGAGAAAAAAAATTTCTCCCTGTGGTTTCAATTTTTGTAAATCCACTTCAATTTGGGCCTAATGAAGATTTAGGTAAGTATCCTAGGACTTTGGAAGAAGACTTAAGAATTTTAGAAGACAACAATTGCCATGGCGTTTTTATTCCACGAGAAAATGAAATTTTAAAAAATATTGAGTCGTTATCTGCTCCTTTTGCTAATAAGCTTTGCGGTAAGTCCAGGCCCGGACATTTTGATGGCGTTATATCTATAGTAAATAAGCTATTTCAAGTGACAAGTCCACAGGCCTGTGTATTTGGATTGAAAGATTTTCAACAGCAACTTATTGTTCGGCACTTAATAAAATCAAAGCAATATGAAATAGAGTTTTTAACAGCTCCTACTGCAAGAGATGAAAATGGTTTGGCTTTATCTTCAAGAAATAATTATTTAAGCATGAAAGATAGAAAGGAAGCTTCTAAGGTTTTTAAATTTATTTCTGATATTCAAAAAGAAATTAAATTATCTTTCAACAAAGAACAAAAGATATTGCCTATAGATTTAGATTTAATTCATGACAATTATGTTCAAATAATTGAGGAGAATGGATTTGAGATAGATTATTTAGAGTTTTTAGATTCCAAAACTTTAGAAACCTGTCAAAATCATTCAACAACAATTTTAATAGCCATTGCAGTTTTTTTTAAACAAGTGAGGCTGATAGATAATTTAGTTATAGATTTAAGTTCTTTTTCTTAAAAGATCTGCTGGATAGAAAGGCGCTTCGCCTTCTGGCCTATTTTTAAACCTTCTATGAGACCATAAATAGTTTTCTGGATTAGAAAGTATATAGTTTTCAATCTTTGAGTTAATTGTTTTTAAGTCCTCTTCTACATTCTCTTTTTTAAGATTAATTTTTTCTAGTGCAGCACTGTACTGCAATCCCCTTTTTTTTAGGGAAAATAAATAAACGTCACAATTCGCTCTTTTAGATGCAAGGTAAGGAAACTTTACGGTTAAAGCTTTATGACCAAAAAAATCTACAAAAATAGAACTTTTATAACCATAATCTTGATCAGGCGCATAAAGACAAGCCTTACCATTTTTTAAAAAATTTAAAAGTTCTAAAATTTCGCTTGGATTAAAAATTCTTTCAGTAAATTTCTTTCTACTAGCTTTAAATAAATTATCAATAATTTTATTGTTTTGCGTTCTCGCCATTCCAGAGACTGGCATAAATAAGGAAGCAGTTCTAACCACTAAATCTAAATTTGGAGTGTGCATAAAAAGAAGCAACTTGCCCTTAGATTTATCAAAACCCTCCACAATATTCTTTATCTCGTCGAAGTTAATTATTAATTTTTTAAGCTTTTTATCGGGAGCCCAGAAAGCATTTAAAAACTCAAAAAGAGATTCACCCAATCTTTCAAAGCTTTGTTTTAGAATTACTCTAATTTCTTTTTCATTTTTTTCAGGAAAGCACTTTTTAAGATTCCATCTCGCTATTTCTCTTCTTTCATTGAATCTCTTATAGAAAATCTTGCCAATACCTTTGCCTATTAAATATTGAATACTTTGAGGAAGGATGTTTAAAAATTTTAATATTAGATAAATTAAATATTCCAATATTTTCATAATTTTATTCTATCGCACCCATTAGTATTAAATTAGTATTTTGTTTATTTCTGTCTGATAAAATTAGCTTAGGATGATCTTCTATAATCTTCTTTTATATTTTCTTTTCCCTTTAGCTTTTTTACGATTATTTTCGAAAAAAGAGTTTAGTGTCTCAGAGTTAAATAGAATCAGAGAGCGACTCGGTCCTATTGAATTAGAAAATTGTTCTCAACCTATATGGATTCACGCTGTTTCAGTAGGAGAGGTAAAAGTGGCTACCTTAATAATTAAGGAATTAAAAAGAAATTTAAAAGATTTAAACTTTTTGATTACTACAACTACAGTAGCTGGCTCTAAAGAATTCAATAAACATTTCGGATCTGAAATTGCACATCAATATCTCCCTTTTGACCTAAATGGAATTACCAAAAATTTTATCGATAAAATTAAGCCTAAATGTTTAATTTTAATAGAGACAGAAATTTGGCCTAATTTAATAAACAATTGCCATAAGAATAAAATTCCCGTCTTGCTTCTAAACGGACGAATGTCAGATAAATCACTACGTAAATATGACAAGCTAAGAACCTTTTTTAATAAAATATTTTCTAAACTAACGCTTGTCATTTCTCAAAGCCAGAAGGATTTAGAAAATTTTGTAAAACTTGGTGTTGCTTCTGAGGCAATATCAGTTGACTATTCTTTAAAATTCTCGAATTTTTTGAATGAAAATCACCTTGAACCTATAAAAGCATTTCCAAGTCAATCAGAGAAAAAAATTATAGTTTGTGCAAGCACTCATCCTACAGAAGAACTTTTCTTAATAAATACATTTTTAAGGTTAGATCCAAAAAAGTTTCATATGGTTTTAATACCCAGGCATCCGCATCGATTTTCTGAAATCTCTGAAATTTTATCTGAAAGAAAGATAAATCATGAAATATTTGCTGATCGCATGAATTTAAACTTTAACGTAACTCTTGTCGATCAAATGGGTTATGTTGAATCATTCTTTAACATAGCTGATCTAGCTTTTATTGGAGGAACTTTGATATCTCATGGAGGACAAAATTTTCTTGAAGCAGTCAAATTTGGATTGCCAATTTATTCAGGGTCAAGTACATATAATTTTGAGAAAATTTCTGAAGATTTGCAAAGCCTAGGAATTTTAAATATTATAGATAACGAAGAGGATTTAGCGCTGAAATGGAAGAATTTTTCACAAAATTTCCAAATCAAGGAGCTTAGTCAAAACTATCTTTTATCTAGACAGGGAGCAGTCCAAAGATCGGTTGAAAAGCTGATTACTTTATTAAAAGTTTAGTTGTTTATATTTGAGGGAGGACATTTTGAAGTTTGTTACCGCAGTTATAAAACCATTGAAGCTGGATGAAATTAGGTGCGCACTCGAAAAATTGAATATAACAGGTCTTACCGTTTCTGATGTAAAAGGTTTTGGAAGGCAAAAGGGGACAACCGAGCTTTATAGAGGGCACGAATATAAGACTGATTTTTTGCCAAAATTAAAAATTGAGGTTGCATTGAAAGATTCGCAAGTTAACGATGTGATTCATGCGATTTCGGAAGTAGCCAATACTGGAAAAATTGGTGATGGAAAAATATTTGTCTACGATTTAGAGAAAGTTACTAGGATCAGGACTGGAGAGGTTGACGAAGAAGCAATTTGATTCCATTTCGTTTATATTCTTTTTTTAATAAAAATCAGTGAAACCGATAATAGCCATTTACGGCCCAACACATTCTGGTAAAACAGATTTAGCTAAAGCTTTATATTCCAAGTACCCCTCTGAATTGATAAGCGTTGATTCTGTTCAAATTTATAAACATTTAGATATTGGCAGCAATAAGCCCACAAAAGGGGAATTAGAAAAATTTCCTCATCACTTAATAGATATTTTAGAGCCCAATGAAAAGTTTTCTGTGGGAGATTTCAAAAAAAGAAGTTTAAAGATAATTAAAAAGGCTGACGAACAGTCAAAAATTCCTATTTTTGTAGGTGGAACAATGATGTACTTCCATAGCTTGTTAGAGGGGCTTGCAGACTTACCTAAACGAGACGACTTAATAAGAGTAGAGTTAAGTTGTGACCTGGAAACTTTCGGACTTGCCTCTTTATTTAAAAGGCTAGAGAAAATTGATCCGGAAGCTGCTGAAAAAATCCATCCTCATGACACTCAAAGAATAATTAGGGCGCTAGAAGTTTGCTTAATCACTAAGGATAAATTTAGCGAGATTCTTAAAAAAGAGAACCAAAAAAATTTACTAAATCGTAAAATTTTCTCATTCGCAGTCATACCGGAAGATAGAGTCAACTATAAAAAAGAATTAAAAGTTAGATTCAATGCCATGTTAAGCAAAGGGTTTGTGAATGAAGTGAAAAGTATTATCAAGAAATTTTCAAAAGAGGCGCCACCGCTTAATTCAGTGGGATATAGACAATGTTTAGAATTCTTAAATGGTGAATTATCCGAAGAAGAATTTATTTCCAAGAGCGTTAATGCTACCTATCACTTGGCTAAGAGACAGATAACTTGGTTAAATAAACTAACAACGACGAAAATATTTGAAAAGGAGGAAATGAATAAAGTTATAAAGATTGAATCTTTTTTATAAATCTAGTGTTTCTTTATTCTTAATCAACACATAAAATACGCATCTATGTCTTGGAACGATCAAAATAATAATGGCTCACGTGATCCTTGGGGTAACAAAAACGATGCTCCAGATATCGATGAAGCCATAAAAAGATTCAAAGCTATTTTTGGCCCTATCTTTGGAGGAGGCTCCGGAGGCGGCGGCGGCAAGAAAATTAGTTCTTCAAAATATATTTCATATTTTTTCGTAGCTTTGATTGTCCTATACAGCGCTGCTGGTATTTACACAGTAGACGCACAAGAAGAAGCGGTAATTTTAAGATTTGGAGAATACACAACCACTAAAGGACCTGGAATACATTGGAATCCTCCATTAATAGATACTCGATCCATAGTAAATACCGAAAAATTATTCACTCATACCACTAATTCATCAATGCTTACAAAAGACGAGAATATAGTAAATGTTGAAGTGGCTGTGCAGTATAAAAGATCAAACCCTGTTTTTTTCTTATTAGAAGCATCAGCACCTGAAGACAGTTTATCTCAAGCTGCCGAATCTGCTCTTAGGCATGTCGTTGGAAGTAATCCAATGGACAGTGTGCTAACAACTGGAAGAGAGCAGATAGCTATTGATGTGAGAAGTAGATTACAAGAACGACTCAATACTTATCTCACAGGTATTGAAGTAGTTACAGTCACGATAAGAGAATCAAGACCTCCCGAAGCTGTTAGAGCTGCTTTCGACGATGTTGTAAAAGCAAGAGAGGATGAAGTGACACTGAAAAACCAAGCCGAAACTTACGCTAATGAAATAGTTCCTATTGCAAGAGGAGCTGCAAAAAGAGCAATACAAGATGCAGAAGGTTATAAAGCTAAAGTGATCGCAGAAGCTGCAGGTGAAGCTACTAGATTTGATCAGCTCTTAGCAGAGTATAAAAAGTCACCTGATGTTACAAGAGAAAGACTTTATCTTGATGCAGTACAATCTGTTATGTCCAATAGTACAAAAGTCATGATTGACGTCAAAAATGGTAACAATATTATGTACTTGCCATTAGATCAAATTGCAGCTGCATCATCCTTGAGACCTTCGGAAGATCAAAATAATAATTCAGCAACTAATAGTCTGAACCCAAATGCTATAGAAGATTTAACAGATAGAGTTATTGAAGAAATAAGAAAGAGACAGGAAAGGAGATAACATGGGTACGATGAGACTAGGATTTATAGGATTAGCTTTATTGTTAATTATTATCATTGCAAATAGTGTATATATAGTTACTGATAAGCAAACCGCTATTCTTCTTAGGTTTGGAGAGATCGTTAATCCTAAAATTGAATCCGGGCTGCATTTCAAAGTTCCAATTTTACATACTGTAAGGAAGTTCGATTCTCGTGTTTTGACTTTGGATGCAGTTCCTCAGCCTTATTTTACCGAAGAGAAAAAACGTCTTATTGTCGATGCATTTGTCAAATGGCGTATAACAGATAATGAACAGTTTTATATTACTTCTTCAGGTGGACAGTTAGGTGCTATGAGGACATTGCTAACTCAAAGGGTTGATGAAGGTTTAAGGAACCAATTTGGTGTTAGAACTGTCCAAGATGTAATTTCTGGTGAAAGAGATCAACTAATGAATGCATTGACTGAAGATTTAAACATAGTTGCTAATTCAGAATTGGGAATAGAAGTTATTGACGTAAGAGTTAAGAAAATTGAACTTCCAAACGAGGTTAATGATTCTGTTTATAATAGAATGAGAACCGAGAGAGAAAGATTAGCTCAAGAATTAAGAGCCGAAGGTAATGAAATTGCTGAAGAAATCAGAGCTAATGCAGATAAAGAAAGAACAGTAATATTAGCTGAGGCATATAAGCTAGCAGAAATCCTCAAAGGTGAAGGAGATGCACAGGCAACAGCTATTTATGCTAAAGCTTTTGACAAAGATCCTGAATTTTATGAATTCACCAGAAGCTTAAATGCTTATCAATCTACATTTCAGAATAAATCGGATGTCTTATTGATTGATCCTGAAAGTGACTTTTTTAAATATTTAGATAGTTCAACTGGATCACAAGATCAACAATAAAAATGTCAATAAAATCTTCTAATCTTCCTGACGGAGTAGAAGATATAACTTCTGTGGAAGCGCTTGAGTTGGAGGGCTTGAAAAGGTCACTTTTAGATTATTATCAATCTGAAAACTTTCAATTAACTTATCCATCTTTGATTGAATTTGCAGATACTATTGGCGGTGATCAAAATGAATCTATAAAAGATTCAGCTTTTACATTTTCAGATGACTTATCAAATAATGAGCTTATTATTAGGCCAGATATATCACAGCAGATAGCTAGAATAGACCAGGCAGAAGACACTAAAGGCGAAACAAGATATTGTTACGTTGGGGAAGTCCTAAAAAAAAGAAAAGATTCTTTTAGCAGATCCAGAATTACAGTAAAAGCGGGCGTAGAAATTTTTGGAGGAAACGATAATAAGTTTGAGATATTAAAATTACTCTCCGATAGTATGGATATTGGAAATTTAAAAGATTTAACTCTCTCTTATGGAAAAACAGAAATTCTTGAAGATGTTTTAGAGCCTTTAAATTTAAATCGAGAAGAAAGTTATTCTCTCAACAAAATAATTTCTTCTAAATCTAGCTCCGATTTATCAAGTTGGTTAACAAAACATAAAATGAATAAAAATGTCGTTGATAAATTACTCACTTTGCTAGAGTGCAATGGTGATTTGTCTGTTATTTCAACTTTAAAGGCCATTGAAACAGATGAAAAAATAGTCAACGAACTAGAGGAAATATGGAGTTTTATTGAAAAGGAAACCTCTTTCAAACCTCATATTGATGTAACAGATTTTCCTGGATTTAATTATCACAAAGGATTAGTTTTTTCTGCCCACTCAGAAAAGTTAGGCTTTTCAATTGCTAATGGCGGAAGTTATTTTTCACAAACTGCATCAGGTTCGACCAGGATAGCTATTGGCTTTGATCAAGATATTATCGCAATGACAAAATTGAAGGCTTAAATTATGACAAATAATTTCGCTGTGCTAGGACTTCAATGGGGCGATGAAGGAAAGGGTAAAATTGTAAATTTTTTATCTGATAGAGCTAATGCAGCTTGTAGGTATCAAGGCGGGCATAACGCGGGTCATACTCTAATTATAAATGACGAAAAAATAGTTCTTCACTTATTACCATCCTCTATTTGTCATAAAAATGCATTGTCCCTCATTGGTAAAGGAGTAGTGATTTCTTGTGCGGCATTATTTGAAGAGATAGAGAAAATAGAACCAATTGCAAAAAATATTAATGATCGACTTAAGATTAGTCCCGCATGCTCTTTGATTCAGCCTTATCATATTTTAGTTGATCAACTTAAAGAAAAATCTAATAGCTTCAATACCATTGGTACCACTTTGAGAGGTATTGGTCCGGCCTATGAAGATAAAGTAGCAAGACGTGCCATTCGAATAATTGACACTTTATCGGAGTCTAAACTAGAAGATAAACTAAAAGAAAATATTACCTATTATAATTTTTGGTTAGAAAATTATTTTGGACACTCTAAATTAGATTTTCAAAAAATTAAAGATGAAAATTTGCAATATGGAGAGAAACTAACTCCGCTTCTTGCTGACATTTCTTCACTTATACACGAATTAAATAATCAAGGAAAAAGAGTTTTATTTGAAGGAGCTCAAGGAGCTCTGCTCGATGTTGACCAAGGAACTTATCCATTTGTTACGTCTAGCAATTGCTCTCCAGCAGGCATTGCTTCTGGAGCAGGTATTGGTCCATTGGATGCAGGGTATATTCTTGGAGTGGTAAAAGCATATGTCACTAGAGTTGGAGAAGGACCTATGCCAACCGAAATACATGATGACATTGGTAATGAAATCGCAACTAAAGGAGGTGAGGTAGGCGCTACCACTGGAAGGCCAAGAAGATGTGGATGGTTTGATGCAGTAACCGTTAAACAAATTATTAAATCAAATAGTGTTTCAGCTTTGTGTTTAACGAAAATAGATGTTTTAGATTTTCTAGATACTATAAAAATTTGTGTTGATTATGATTTTAAAAACGGCTCTGATGATTATGCTGAATGTATGGATCTTGCAGATGTAGAACCAAAGTATATCGAGTGTAAAGGTTGGAAAACCTCCTTGAAGGGAATTAACGAATTCGACGAACTCCCTTTAGAAGCTAAGAATTTTATAAAAAAAATAGAAGAGGTATGTGAGATACCGATCGATATTATTTCTACTGGCCCTGATGATCAAGGCACGATAGTTGTGAACAAAGAAATCTAATTTTCGAATTTATCTAAAACAGCGTTAATAAATTTATAGCTTGAATCCTGACCATATTTTTTAGCCAATCTTATTGCTTCACTTAGAGAGATCGATCGATCGACAGTTTTTTTCTGCATTTCGAAAATTATTGATCTCAAGATAGAAAGTTCAATTTCGCCAATATCTTCGAGTTTAATTTTTGAGTTTTGCTCGATTATTTCGTCAATAGTAAGTTTATTTTGTTTGATTCCTTTCAAAATCAAATTAAGTTCAGATAAATCGTATTTCTTATTTCTTTCTCTAAGTTGTTTCATAACTTCAGTATTGGAGATACCACTTATTTCTTTTTGATACAAAGCTTGTAAAAGCAGTTCTCTCTTTTTCGCCGGCGATGGAGTGTCTTTTTGCTTAGCCATCCAATTGATCTAGAAGATGCAGAGCGCTAAAAGCTAGTTCTTTCCCTTTAGTTTTTGATCTTTCTAGGGCTTGATCAGGGCTATTTGTAGTGAGAACTCCAAAAACTATAGGTTTATTCAAAATTACCCCCAAAGAAATAATTTGGTCGCTAATTGATTGAGCGATTATATCGAAATGCGGAGTTTCGCCTTTGATAATAGCGCCTAAAGTAATGACTGCATCATATGATTTAGCTTTATTATTGACCATAAAGGGAATTTCAAAAGCACCTGGAACAATTATTTCAGAAAAATTTGCTTTCATAGACGTTAAGCTTTTTTTGCAGTCATCTAGCATTGGTTGAATTACTTCTTCATTCCACTTAGTGCTAATGATAAGAATTCTTTTATTTGCGTAGTCGTTCTGTCTCAAGCTTAGATCAATATTTTTTTTCATTTTTCTATGTATTTAACAACTTCTAAACCGAAACCTGAAATGGATGGATACCTAGTTTTTGATCCAAGCAAGGCTATTTTATGTACTCCCAAATCTCTTAAAATTTGCGAGCCCGCACCAATTCTTCTAACATCAATCCCTCCAGGGATGGATTGTTTGTAGGATTTCTTTAAGTCTTGTATTTCTTCTTCTTTGTTTTTGCCGCCGTCGATTAAAATTATTAATCCAGAACCGTTTTTACTTATTTTTTTCATTGCTTCGTCAACTGAACACCTGGAACCGTACTCATCAATTTGTAACATGTCGTGCAAGAAGTTTGTTTGTTGCACTCTAACAAAGGTAGGTTTGTTTTTAGATACTTTCCCTTTTTTTAAAACCAGGTGAGTTTCGCCTGTAATCCCGTCTTTATAAGAAATAATTGTAAATTTACCATGTTTTGTATTAACCAATTTTTGATTTACTTTTTCTACCGTTTTTTCATTAATGATCCTGTAATTAATCAAATCAGCTATTGTGCCAATTTTTAAATCAAATTTTTTACTAAATTCTATTAAATCTTTCTTTCTAGCCATCGTTCCATCTTCGTTCATGACTTCTACTATTACTGCAGCAGGATTTAAACCCGCCAATCTACACAAGTCAGTGCTACCTTCGGTATGACCGGCTCTAGATAAAACGCCTCCATTAATAGCTTTAACAGGGAAGACATGACCTGGAGAAACAATCTCGTTGGCTTTTGCGTTAGCTTTTGATGCAACTTTTATAGTTCTTGCTCTATCGGCTGCAGAAATTCCAGTGCTAATACCAGAGGCGGCTTCGATAGAAACTGTGAAACCTGTTCCGTGGCCACTCTTATTATCACTAACCATTTGATTCAGATTTAATTTTTTACACTTTTCTTCACTGAGAGCTAAGCAAATTAAACCTCTGGCATTCTTTGCCATAAAATTTATTTTTTCTGATGTAACTTTTTCACCGGCTAAAATGATATCGCCTTCATTTTCTCGATCTTCATCATCCATAAGAAGAACCATTTTCCCCTTTTTAATGTCTTTGATGAGTTCTTCGGTTTTATTTAATCCCATTTCTGTTTTTTTCTTAAAATAATTTTCTTATCAATACCAATTTTCAAAGATTCAATTTTTTCATACTTTTTTGATAACAACGGATTCATTGAATCTTTTCCATTAAAAAAATAATCTGCGGTATTTGATAGCATCTTTGGCGAGATGTAAATAATAAACTCGTCAATTAAATTGGCTTTAATAAAAGAGGAAAGAAGATTGGGGCCTGCCTCTATTAAAATGTCTCTATAATTAAATGCAGTCAATTTTGAAACTAAATCTTTTAAATCAAGTTCAGATCCTTCTTTTTTTATAAGCGATATTTCGGTATTAGTTGTTTTTTTCAGACCTCCAAGCTTATTATTCTTGTGGGTAAAGATTATCTTTTTTGTTTTATCATGAAAAAATTTAAATTTATTTAAATCATGATTTGAGCTTGTGATAACGGCTTTATGAGGTTGATTAAAACCTTTGCTTTTGATTATTTTATTACTTCTTACATTTAGCAAAGGATCGTCATTAATTATTGTGCCGCTTCCAGTAATAATAAGATCTGAAATTGCTCTGTAATGTTGAGAATCTTTTCTTGAGGCGGCAGATGTAATCCATTTATTTCTTTTGTTTTTAAAAGAGGTTTTGCTATCCTTTGACATTGCAATTTTGGCTCTAATGTAGGGTGTATTTGTGTAGATCTTTTTAAAAAAACCTTGATTGATATTTAAGTTTTTCTGCTTGTGTTGACTTACATTGAAGCCAAGTTTTTTTAGTTCATTTGTACCGCTCTGAGATGGATCTTCGTGGCCAATTATGATTTCTTTAAAATTGTATTTTTTTAATTCATCTGTACATGGAGGAGTCTTGCCTGTTTTGCTGCATGGTTCTAAAGAAATATATATAGAACTTTGGTCTAGAAGCTCGCGATAAGATTTCGGGTAGTTTTTTTTTAAATTTCTTATTGCATTAATTTCGGCATGGGAGCCTCCATATTTTTCATACCATCCTTTGCTTAAAATTTTATTGTTTCTTTCTATAATGCAACCAACGTTTACGCCGGGTTTTGTTGAATATTCACCAAGCTTTGCTAATTCGTAAGCCATAGCCATGAATTTTTTTTTTAGTCATCAGATAATCGTTTTACTTCTTCACTAAATTCTAAAGGATCTTGAAAACTTCTATAGACCGATGCAAACCTGACAAAAGCTACTTCATCTACTTTTCTTAAAAACTTCATAACCGTTTCGCCAATCTGTTTCGAAGGGATTTCTCTTTCGCCAAGCGATCTTATCTCTTTTTTTATGTCTTCAATCAGAGTCAAAAAGTCTTCTTGACTCACTGGTCTTTTTTCTAAAGATCTTGCTATTCCCTCTTTGAGTTTTGTTTCGTCGAAAGGGACTCTAGATTTATCTTGCTTGATAATTTTTGGCATTACCAATTCAGCTAATTCATAAGTCGTCCAACGCTCTTGACACCGAAGACATTCTCTTCTGCGACGGATTTCATTTCCGTCCGCTACTAGACGTGAATCGATGACCTTACTTTCTTCGAAGGTGCAAAATGGGCAATGCATGGCTTATCTTGAATAGACTGGAAATTGTAAACAGAGATCTCTAACTTCATTTTTCGTTTTTTCGATTAATTTTGTATTATCGATGTCATGAATGATATTAGTGATCCAGTTAGCGATCATATTCATTTCATTCTCTTTGAATCCTCTTCGGGTAACCGCCGGAGTTCCAATTCTAATTCCAGAAGTGACAAAAGGGGATTGAGGATCATTTGGCACAGAATTCTTATTCACAGTGATGTGAGCATTTCCAAGGGCGGCGTCTAAAACTTTTCCAGTCAAATTATTTTTCACTAAGTTCACCAAAAACATATGATTAGCAGTACCGTTAGAAACGATGTCAATGTCATTGGCCATAAGCGCTCCACTAAGCTCTTTTGCATTTGCTAAAATTTGCTTTTGGTAATCGACGAATTCTGGCTCCATGGCTTCTTTAAAGCAAACAGCTTTCGCAGCGATGATGTGCATCAAAGGACCTCCTTGAGATCCAGGAAATAAAGCTGAATTAAGTTTCTTGTGTAATTCTTCATTTTGACGCGCCAAAATTAATCCCCCCCTAGGACCTATTAAAGTTTTGTGTGTGGTGGTGGTTACAACGTCAGCAAAAGGCACTGGATTCGGATAAAGTCCTGCAGCCACCAAACCGGAAACGTGGGAAATATCCGCAAGAAGGTATGCGCCTACGGAATCAGCAATTTCTCTAAACTTTGGAAAATCCAATACGCCTGAAAATGCCGAGAAACCACATATTATTAATTTTGGCTTATGTTCATTTGCTAATTTCTGAACTTCTTCGTAATCAATATCACCAGTTTCGTCGATACCGTAGCTATAAGATTGGTAAATTTTTCCTGAAAAGTTAACTTTTGAACCATGAGTTAGATGACCTCCATGATCCAAGCTCATGCCAAGGATTTTATCACCAGCATTTAGCAGAGCTAAAAAAACAGCAGCGTTAGCGCTTGCGCCTGAATGAGGTTGAACGTTGGCGAAATCGGCTTTAAATAATTCTTTAGCTCGGTCGATTGCAAGTTGCTCCGCGACGTCTACAAATTCACAACCGCCGTAATACCTCTTGCCTGGATAACCTTCTGCATATTTATTGGTTAAAATCGAACCCTGAGCTTCCAATATCCTGGGAGAAGCATAATTTTCCGAAGCAATTAACTCTATGTGTTCTTCTTGTCTCTTTTTTTCTCCTTCGAAGGCTTCCCACAGCTCCGCATCGAAACTCTCGATTGTGAAATTATTACCGTACATCATTGAAATTATACCTTTAAGCAAAGGTATTTCTATGCCTTATTAGTTATAACCTTACTTCTTCTTTTTGGATATAGAGCTTTACAAATTTCACACTTCAATCCGTAACAATCTCTCGCCGCACAATGTTCTCTACCATAAAAAATAATTTGTAAGTGTAAATTTCCCCAGTCACTCTCTGGAAACAGTTTTTTCAAATCTCTTTCCGTTTGTTCAACAGTTTTTCCTTGAGAAAGTCCCCATCTTTGCGCCAAACGATGTATATGTGTATCCACAGCAAACGCAGGAAATCCAAAAGCTTGATTAAGCACCACGCTTGCAGTTTTATGACCAACGCCAGGTAGTGTTTCTAAATCAGCAAAATTTTTAGGAACTTTTGAATTAAATTTATCAATTAATATTTTTGAGGTTGAAATGATCGCTTTTGATTTTTTGGGGGCCAATCCACAAGACTTAATGGCTTCAAAGACTCTTTGTTCGCCTAAAGCCAGCATTTTTTTTGGCGTGCTTGCTTTCTTAAATAAATCTTTTGTGACGATGTTTACTCTTTCATCGGTGCATTGAGCGCTCAGGAGAACTGCAATTAAAAGTGTGAAGGGGTTAGTAAAGTTTAGTGGCGGTTTTGGCTTTGGATACATTTTGGCAAGTCTTTTTCTTACAAAATCAGCTCTTTCTATTTTTTTCATTTTTATTTCAAGCGCGGTTTTATGAAATTTTTGTCAAATTCATCAATTTTTTACTTAAATTTGACAGTAATTATTTGACCTTCGAAAACTTGTCATAGTATATCAGCTAGGGTATTATCGTTTTCATAAGGGGAGGAATAGGCAAGCTTTTCGCTGTTTTTTACTTCAAAATTAGCTTTTAAACGATTTTGGATGCCTTTTCTTCGAAAATTTTTATTTAAACTCACGAGGGAGGAGTTTTGAAAACACTAACAAGATTTATAATTGCAAGCACGGCTTTAGTGCTTCTCAATACGTCTGCGTTTGCTCAAACAGTTGAAGAAGTCACAGTGACTGCAGCTAGACAAGAGCAATCAGTTCAAGACGTTGCGATTTCCGTACAAGCCATCACTAGTGAAGATTTGCAATTGCAACACATTGAAACTGCAGATGATTTAGCTTCAACTGTTCCAGGTTTTGACTTTACCGAAGCTCTTGGTTCTGGAGTGCTCTTAAAGATTAGAGGACTTTCATTTGCAACTATTGGTGCTGCTGGGACACAACCTGCAGTTACAGCTCAAAACGGTCACCAAATTGGTAACCGACCTTTTTCAACCATCGGTTTTTACGACGCGGATAGAATTGAGATTCTTGAAGGTCCACAAGGAACTTTATACGGTCGAAACAGTACTACTGGATTAGTTAATTTCATTACTGCAAAACCAGGTGCAGATCAGTACGTGACTCTGACTGCTGGAGCGGATGGTTTGGCACAGGTTAAATTTGCAACCGATTTTGAACTTTCTGATTCTACTGTGATGAGGATTGCTGGAACGAAGCTCGACATCGATCCAGTCGTTCTAAACACTGGAACTGGTAATGGAGTAGATGACCGAGATTCATATGGAATTAGGACTACAATTGAAACCGCGATGGACGAGCGTAACACTTTGACTTTTCAGTTAGAGAAAACCGCAGTCAACGATAATCGTCTTAACTATGGTCTATCTGCTTGTAATCGAGATGCATTTTTTGGATGTAACCCTTTAACACAAGACTTTTCACCACATTTAAATAGACCGACTATGTCGTCTGGTACGATTGCTAACCAATTTAATTTGTTGACTAACATTAATAACGACAACTTAGACCTATTCGCTGACACCGATGCGTCTAGAGTCAACAGCATCGATCAAATTAATAAAGACATTGATTCCCAAAGAAAAGACAACTTTGAAATGGCTTCACTAACTAATGTGTCTGAACTAGACAACATGACTGTTACTTTAAAAGCTACTTACATTGATCAAGACTATTATCATTTAGACGATAACGATCACTCTAATGCTACTGTCGGTCTAAATGGAGCCTTAGCTCCACCCACTGGTTTAGTTATCCCTGAATTAAGAACTTATTGCTTAGGCACTATGACAAATGTCGCTAATGATTTTGCTGTTGAATGTAGTCAGGTTGACACTCAGTCAAAACAATTTGAAATCAACTTGGTTAGTGACTTTGACGGTCCGTTCAACTTCGTTGCTGGTGCTTACAACTATCAAGACAACTCAAGAAACCAGTACTCAATTCAAACGGCTGCGTATGTGTTATTGAATGACTTTGATCAGCACCCTTATTCACCACTGTTTGGAACATATGCAACAACCATGAATACTTATGGTGGACAAGCATTCTTTACTAATTTTGGGGGCACCCTAGCTCAATTGGCTAACCCTGCATCAACTCTAGTTGACGGAAATGGTAATAACGCCGTGGCAGCTACAACAGCAGCAGTACAAGCCGCCTTAGCAGCCGATGCAACCATTGCGGCAGCAGTTGGAGCGGGTACCTTTGATTTAGCTCTTTTCTTTGCTGGAGATGCTGCACAAGCTGCAGCACAACAAGCACTGACAGCACAAGCAGCAACTATTGCTTTAGGTGCAACACAAGCAGCTGCAGTTGCTTTCTTGCAAGACACAGCTGGTCCGGCAATTACAGCAGCATGTTCTGCTACAGGGACAAATGTTTGTGTGAAAAGCATGCCAGCTGAAGCCGGCGGTCTAATTACTGACCAAAGAACACAAAGAGATTCTCAAGCGATTTACGGTGAGTTCTACTGGACTCCAACCGACAACTTTAAAGTGACTTTAGGGGCACGTTACATGGATGACAGATTTGCTACTACAACCATGCAAGGATTGTCTGACACTGCTTACACTGGAGGCGCCGCTTGTTTAACAGCCGATTATGAAGCTTGTTACCAACAAGGTTCTACTGGTTCTGTAGACAAGAATGAAGAAGCTACTTACAAATTGGCATTACAGTACGATTACGACCAAGGTATGGTTTATGCTTCATACGTGACTGGTAACAGACCTTCAGGTGCAAACCCTGACGCAACTTTGTATCCTTCTTCTGAATCTGAACAGATAGAAATTGGTACTAGAAACATTTTATTTGATGGCGCTATGCGTTTGAATTTAACTGCCTTTAGACAGGAAGTTGAAGACTCACAACAAAGTATCATCAGATTTTCATCAGCTTACGTTGAGCCACACGATTTGACTCACCAAGGGCTGCAGCTGAATTTACAAGCATTTGTTACACCAACAACTATCCTAGGTATAAACGCCTTAGCAACTGATAGTACTTTTGATACCGAAGCACCTAGTGCTGCTACCGCTTACGGTTCAAACGCAATCGTTGCCGGAGCTGCTGGATACACATATGCGAATGGATCTATGTCTTTAGAGCCGCATAACCCAACTCAGGCAGTTTCTTTCCAAACTGTCACTAGAGCGCAAGCAGAAGCTATTCTAACTGGAGCTGCTACAGCAGATGGCACAGCTGGATCATTTATTGCTGTAACAGGTTTTGTAGATGCTAATGGTGCTCCAGTCGCAGCTGGTACTGCTGGAGCTACTCCGGTTATCGCCCCTAACATGGATGACGCTATGCAAGCTTATTGCACTCCTGCGTTCGGTGCAGGTATCTGTAGTGTTGGAATGTATTCAATAGCTACTGACGCTGCTGGCAATGAGACTTACTTGATAAATTCATATGGTGATGTTTTTGCTCTTGCTTCTAATGTTTCAGACACATCAGCTTTTGGTAACGCCAATTCTACTGTAGGTTATGCTCCTGCTCTTCAAGGACTTGGAACTTTCCAAGTTCTCCAAGAAATTGGTGGCAACATGGTACCTGGTACAGCTGATTTAGAGACTAACATTACTCTGACACAACTTTATCAAGCTATGGGCGGATCGGGTTCAATAACTCTTTCTTACCACTACAAAGATAAAACTTACGGTGACATCTTTAATGCCGAAAGATATGCAATACCTGACACAGAATACTTCAATTTAAATGCCACTTATGCACCTGATAATGCAGACTGGTATTTGAATCTGTGGGCTAGAAACATTGCAGATAAAAGATACATAAACTCAATTGCAAGAAACAGTAACCTTCAAGGAGGTAACCCGTTTGTTACATTTGATCAAGGTAGAAAAATTGGTTTAGATTTTGGTTACAATTTCTAAATTGATATTTTAAAAAAAACCCCGCTTTTTGCGGGGTTTTTTTTAGATTCTTAATAGAATAACAAGGACAAATTATTTATAATCTACTTTCGACATTTAGTCGAAAAATTTTTTAGGAGAAAATATGAGAAATGTAGTGATCGTAGACAGTGTTAGAACTGGGCTAGCAAAATCATTTAGAGGTGGATTTAACCAAACACGTGCTGACAACATGACTGCTCATTTGGTGGATGCTCTATTAGAAAGAAATCCAGAATTAGACCCTGCAGCTGTAGAAGACATGATTCTAGGATGTGGAGCACCTGAGGGAGCTCAAGGTCATAACATTGCAAGAAATGTTGCGGTGTTATCTAAACTTCCAATAGAGGTTGGCGGTACGACAGTAAACAGATACTGCTCATCAGGCTTACAAACAGTAGCAATGGCTGCTACTCAAGTGCAAAGTGGTTTTAGCGATTGCATTATTGCAGGAGGAGTTGAATCAATTTCAACCACACAGGGAAACACTAACATGCACATGTACGTTAATGACAAACTAGCGGCTGATGTGCCAGGAATTTATCACGCAATGGGACAAACTGCAGAATGTGTGGCTAAAAGATATAACGTCACTCGAGAAGCTCAGGACGAGTACGCTCTTTCAAGTCAAGAGAGAACAGCGGCCGCTCAAGAGGCAGGACTTTACGACGACGAAATTATTCCGATGGACACTGTAATGAAACTCGTCAACAAAGAAACTGGTGCTGAGAAAGATGTAGAAGTCACAGTGGATCGAGACGATTGCAACCGTCCTGATACAACTATAGAAGGTCTTTCATCTTTAAAACCTGTCTTTGACCCTGAGGGCGGCTCAGTTACAGCTGGAAATTCTTCTCAATTGTCAGATGGCGCATCAGTGACTTTGGTCATGAGTGAAGAAAAAGCTTTAGAGTTAGGATTGAAACCCAAGCTTTACTTCAGAGGCTTCACCGTAGTTGGTTGTCAGCCAGATGAAATGGGTATTGGTCCAGTTTATTCTATTCCAAAATTACTTAACTCAGCAGGTCTCAAATTAGAAGACATTGATTTGTGGGAGCTTAACGAAGCATTTGCATCTCAGGTAGTTTATATAAGAGATACTCTTGGTCTGCCAAGTGACAAACTTAATGTCAACGGCGGTTCCATATCAATAGGTCATCCTTTTGGAATGACTGGGTCAAGACAAGTTGGTCATATGGCAAGAGAGCTCAATCGAAGGGAAGGTAAGTATGGAATCGTCACTATGTGTGTTGGTGGCGGTATGGGCGCAACAGGTCTTTTTGAGGCTTACCAATCCTAGTTTAGAATTCTTCCGCATCTTTTTATGAAAGATTCGGACGAATTCAGTTTTTTAAAGAAAACTTTTAAATCTCTGGGGAATCAATACTTTGATTCCTCAGGGATTTTAGTCGGACCTGGCGATGATGCCGGTTTGGTTAAAAATTCAAAAGAGACAATTTATTCGGTCGATGCTTCAGTCGCCGGAGTGCATTTTCCAAAATATCTAAATCCAGAAAATGTTGCATACAGGTCGTTGAGCACTGCAGCTAGCGACATTGCTGCTTGCGGAGGCGCTTTAAAATGGATTCTAGTGTCTTTGACAATTGAGCAATCAGATTCTGATTGGTTATCAGGATTCGTTGCGGGTTTAAAATCTTTTTCTGATACTTACCATTGTCCAATTTTAGGAGGCGATCTTAGCATAGGTAAAGAAGTTAATATTGCAGTGACTGTTGGTGGGGAGTTAAAAGGAAAAAAATTTATTACAAGAGATGGTGCTAGAGTAAATGACATTATTTTTTTAACAGGAAAAATAGGTATGGCAAAAATAGGTCTTGATTTAATTCAAAAGGATTTTGATGCAATTGATTTGTCTTCAGAAAATGTAAATAAATTCTTACAACCAAAACTTAGTTTTGACTTCGCTCAAGAAATTTCTGATTATGCCAACAGCTGCATTGATATTTCAGATGGATTGCTGGCTGATTTGGGGCATATATGCACTGCAAGTAAAGTTGGCGCTAAGCTGGAGTTAAAAGATATTCCTTATGTTGGAAAAGTAGAGGAAGCCATGACTTGGGGAGATGATTATGAATTATGTTTCACCACAGCTGCTGTTAATAGGGACAAAATACATAACATAGCAAAAACTTTTAGGATGGATATTTCAGAAATTGGTGAAATTACTTCGGACAAAGAAGTAAAAGTTTACAAAAATGGCTCTTTAGTAACTTTTGATAAAAGGGGCTACAATCATTTTAATGAGTAAAAGCTTTTCTATTATTTCTTCACCATATGCTTTTATAGCTACCTTGTTCGGTGTTGGAGCTATCCCGTTTGCTCCTGGAACCTGGGGGTCTTTTGTAGCACTTCTGGCTTACCTTTTTATTACAATCTATTTTGGTTTAAGCCTTTTGGATGTAATTCTAATAACTTTGATTGTTGTTTTTCTTTCTGTTTGGATTTGTGAGAAGGCGACAGCAAGGTTACGAGATGAAGACAAGGACGTAAAGTCTATTGTTATTGATGAATTTTCGGGTTTGTGGGTAGCTTGTATTCCAGCATCAAGCTTTTTAATGGTTAAGGAAGTTTTGATATTTTCGTTAATCGCATTTATTCTTTTTCGAATTTTCGATATCTGGAAACCTTATCCGATCAATAAATTGGATGAGAAATTCAAGAATGGTTTTGGAATAGTAGCTGATGACGTAATAGCTGGAGTTTATGCAGCAACTTTCACTAGCTTAATTTTTTATTTATTAGTTCGATAATCTTTTCTTTGCTAAGACCGGCCTCATTTCTTTGTTCCGAGGGAGAGCCTACTGAAGGAAATTTGTCAGGTGCGCCTATGTTTAATATTTTTGAATAGGCCTTAGTTTGATTTAAAAATTCATTCACAGCAGATCCAGCTCCACCAGCCAAAACATTTTCTTCCAACGTCACAATCAATTTATCTTGCTCAGCAAGCAACGAAATTAATTTTTCATCTAATGGTTTTACATATCTCATGTCTACAACACTGCAGTCAATTTCATTGGAAACTTCAATGGCTAATTCCAACATTGCGCCAAAAGAGAGAATTGTCACTTCACTGTGAGTATTTTTTACTAGATTTGCTTTACCTATTTCAAGCGTTTCATTGGTATTTTCAATTTCAATACCAGGGCCAGATCCTCTTGGATATCTAACAGCAACGGGGCCTAAAATAGAATATCCTGTATTAAGCATTTTCCATAATTCGTTCTCATTTGAAGGAGTCATAATGGTTAGATTTGGAACGCATCTTAAATAAGTTAAATCAAAAATGCCTGCATGAGTCGCTCCATCTTCTCCAACAAAACCCGCTCTATCTATTGCTAAAAGAACATTTAAATTCTGTATTGCGACGTCATGAATAAGTTGATCATAGGCTCTTTGTAGAAAAGTAGAATATATTGCTAAAACAGGTTTCTTGTTTGAACAAGCCAGTCCGGCTGCAAAAGTCATGCTGTGTTGCTCAGCAATTGCAACATCATAAAACTGATTAGGAAACAATTTTGCAAATTCTACTAATCCAGAACCTTCAGCCATCGCCGGTGTGATTGCAACAAAATTTTTATCAGTTTCAGCTTTCTGACAGGCCCAGTTTCCAAAAACCTCAGAATACTTTGGTTTTTTATTAAGTATTTTTTCCTCTGGGGACGGCATTTTTGAAATGGCATGATATCCGATAGGATCATTTTCAGCAGGCGAATATCCTTTCCCTTTCGTCGTTATCACATGAAGAAATTTTGGTCCTTTTAAATTCTTTAAATTTTCTATGGTATCTATTAACTGGTTTAAATTATGTCCATCAATTGGACCAATATAATGAAAGCCTAATTCTTCAAAAATTGCCCCAGGAGTAAACATACCTTTGAAATGTATTTCAGCTTTACTTGCAAATTTTTTTGCTGAAGGAATAAATCTTAAAGCTTTCTTTCCACTTTCTCTTATTTGCATGTACCAATTACTTGACCAGATTTTATTTAAATAATTTGAAATCCCACCGATATTGTTTGAAATAGACATATTATTATCATTAAGAATTACTAAAATATCTTGATCTTCCAAAGAACCGGCATGAGCTAAAGCTTCGAATGCCATTCCTCCTGTTATTGCTCCATCTCCTATGACAGCAATTTGCTTTTGGTTAGTTGAATCACTCCCTGTAGCCATTCCAAGTATTGCACTAATAGAAGTACTGGAATGACCGACTCCAAAAGCATCATGAATACTTTCCTCTCTGGAAGGAAAAGGGTGTAATCCGTTTTTTTTCCTAATGTTTTTTAATTCTTTTTTTCTTCCAGTCAGAATTTTATGAGGATAGGCCTGATGCCCTACATCCCAAATAATTTTATCTGTAGGAGAATCAAAAATATGATGCAAAGCCACAGTGAGTTCTACAACTCCTAGTCCCGCACCAAAATGTCCCCCTGAAGAGCCGACAGTGTATAGTAAAAATTCCCTGACCTCATCAGCCAATGTAGTTAAATCGTGTTTTGATAAATTCTTAATTTCCTTCGGCAAACTCAATTTATCAAGTAAAGGAGTTTTCGGTTCATTTAAAGGAATTTCTTTAAAAGTTTTCATTTATCTAATTCTTTCAACAATTAAATTGCTCAAGTTTTGAAGTTTTTGAGTGTTGTAAGGCAGAGACTTTAAAATATTTATTGCTTCTTGAGATAACTTTTCAGCTTTTTCTTGAGATTTGGGTACTCCTAAAATTGAAGCGTATGTAGATTTATTTTTGGATTCATCTGATCCAACAGGCTTTCCAATATCTTTTTCTTCGCCAATAACATCTAAAATGTCATCTCTTATCTGAAATGCTAATCCAAATTTTTGAGCAAATTTTACAAGTTTAGAAATTTCCTCATCTGTAATATCTTTTTTTAAAACACACACAGCAACAATGCAAGCCTCAATTAATTTTCCAGTTTTGAGATAGTGAATTTCATTTAATTCTTTTTCACTTAAATTTTTATTCTCCGCTTTAAGATCAAGATGCTGACCCTCTACCATACCCTTAGGACCGCAAGCTTTTGCAAAAATATTTATAATTTTACATTTGGATGCCTCAGATAAGTTTTCATCTTGTATAGAGGTGAGAATTTCTAACGACAGAGGCTGGATAGCATCGCCAGCAAGAATTGCTGTTGCCTCACTAAATTTTTTGTGACAACTTAACTTGCCTCTTCTATAGTCATCATCATCCATTGCTGGAAGATCGTCATGAATTAAGGAATAACAGTGAATCAATTCTCCTGCGGCGGCCATTTTATCAACAGTTTTATTTTTGACCTCTACTTCAAGGGCTTCAGCCATCAATAGCATTAGTAAAGGTCTCATTCTTTTCCCATCATTCATTACAGAATAATGAATAGCTTCAGTAATTTCTGAAAAGCTTTTTTCAGGTAAAGACTCAAGCAGGGCGTTATTAATTCTAGAAATGCTATCTTCTAGATAAGATTTACTACTACTCATCATCGAAAGTTTCTAAGTCTATAGACCCATCCTTACTTTCGACAAGTTTTTGAATTTTTAATTCAGCTTTTGATAGAAGATTTTGACAGTGTTTGGTGAGCTTAACGCCTTCTTCAAATGTTTTGATTGATTCTTCTAAAGGTAAGTCACCATTTTCAAGATCAGAAACTATTTTTTCTAATTTTTTTAAAGAAGATTCAAAATCTTTATTATTTTCTTGTTTACTCATTAATCAAAGAATTTGATTTTACAGATTTACCTTGTACAAAGAAATGTTTTATTTTTTCAGGAAGCATCAACCAACATGGCGTTAATATTAGTGTTAAAAAAGCTGAGAACGTTAGGCCCCAAACAACAGCAAATGACATTGGACTCCACCATTCTGCAACTCTACCTCCTACCTCAACATCTCGGGCTAATAAGTCTACACCGAAGCCAGAAGCTAACGGTAGTAAACCTATTACGGTTGTTGCAGTTGTGAGAATTATCGGACGAAGTCTTTGAGATGCAGTCCTTATTATTATTTCCTTTAAAGGGGTATTTTTATTTTCCCGCCTTAAGATATTATAAGTATCTACTAAAACAATATTATTGTTAACCACAATTCCAGCTAGCGCTATTATTCCTAGATTGGTGAAGAGAAAACTCATCGGAGTTTGAGTAACAGTTAGCCCTAGGTAAACTCCAGCGGTGGAAAGAAATATCGCAGAAATTACAATCCAAACTTGATAAAAACTATTTAGTTGAATTGTCAAAAGTATAGCCATTAGAAAAACTCCAATAGCAGCAGCACCTCTCATGAAAGAGGCATTTTTTTCAGTTTCTTCTTGTTCTCCGCCAAAAATAAATTCTAGATCATTATATTCTTGGGCATCTTCAATCCATTGGTTAAGAAGAGGAATCACATCTTGTGTTAATGCTCCTGGTGCATAATCTGCAGCTACGGTAAAAGCTCTTTCTCCTGATACTCTTCTTATAAAAGGTGCTTCATATTCTGGCTCATATGATACAAAACTGCTGAGAGGTACTGACCCAAAATTAGTAAGCACGTTTAGATTTTCAAACATATCTAACCTTCTTTCTTCTTTGGGGAATCTAATTCTGATATCTAATTCTTCATCTACGTCGTTTGGCCTATATTCTCCAACTTTAACTCCATTTGTCATAAATTGAATTGCAGCGCCAATATCAGAAGTTTCAACTCCATATTGAGAAGCTTTCTCTTTATCAATTTTTATTTTCCACTTCAATTGCTTGGTAGGAATAGTAGTGTAAGTATTCATAACTCCGGGAATACTTTTTTTCATATAGTTGGATAAAGCTTCCGTAGCTTCGTAAACGGTATCGTAATCGCTTCCAAAGACATCTATTTCGATTGGGGATCCTACAGGAGGTCCATTATTTCTTTCTCTTATGGTTACATTCAATCCTGGAGTATCTTTCAATTTTTCTTGCAATTCTAATAGTACGTCAGCTCCAGACTGAATATGAACATCTTTATCAAATGGCATTTCAATAAAGATTGCACCCAATCTATCTGAGTTACCCCTTTCCCTAGGGTCATCCGTTCCTGCCTGTTGCATACTGATTGTTTCAGGCCCAGGCACGGTCATTACAACGTTTTGAATTTCCTGTAAGAAGCTAAATTTTTCATCTACATTTAAATTACCCCTGCCTTCTACTTCTACAATTATTGTGTCTGGATCTTCTTCTACAAAAAAGTTTCCACCTGGGCCATGTTGAAAAAATAAAACATAAATACTGATCACAATAAGAAAAATGAAAGTTATAACTTTTGAGGGATATTCTAAAATTCTATCTAAAAATCTAGCGTATTTTCCCGTAAAACCTTCAAGTGATTTTGGGTCTCCTGATTCTAAAACTAAAGAATTCTCTATAGATTTATTATTTCTAGTACCTAAGTTTCCAAATATAGACCCTATGGCTGGAGTAAAAATTAAAGCGTAAAGAATAGAGCCACTGAGAACTGCTACTAAGGTCACAATCATTGGTCTCATAAATTGACCAGACATACCCTCCCAAAAAATAAATGGGAAAAATATTGCTAATGTAGTCAAAATAGAAACAACCACGGGCCAGAACATTCTTGTCCCTGCAATCCTGTAAGCTTCTTTTTTGTCGTATCCTTCGCTCATTTTTCTATCTGCGTATTCAACAACCACAACCGCTCCATCTATTAACATTCCCAGGGAAATCAAGATTCCAAAACAAACCATAAAATTGAACGTATATCCAATAGGGGATAAGAAAAGACAAGCAAATAAAATACAGGTGGGGATAGATAAGCCAACAAGCAAAGAAGATCTGATTCCCATCGCAGCAACTACCAATGTCATGACTAAAACCAGAGCAGTCATGATATTTCCCATCAATTCTGAGACTAGTTCAACAGACATATCAGTTCTGTCTTCAGTAATTATGATTTCCATGCCCTCAGGTAAGAATTTTTTTGCCTCATTAACAATGCCATTTACTTGTTGTGCAACTACAACTTCTCTAGCATCACTTTTTTTAAAGATGGTTACAGCCACAGCTCTTTCGCCATTCACATTTGCAACTGAATCCCTATCTTTAAAAGTTCTTTTGAGTTTTACAAGGTCATCTAAGGTTACAACAGCATTGTTATCTTCTAATATTGGAATATTCCCAACATCTTCTAAAGTTTCAAAAACTGAAGGAACTGAAACATAAAACTCTCCTGTGCTAGAAACTATTTTTCCAGCAGGAATGGCTTTATTATTTTGTGATATAGCATTGTATAAAGCGTAAGGAGAAACTCTGTAACTATCTAATTTTGTCTTGTTTATTTCGGCTTCAAGCACCTCGTCTGGAATTCCATTAATGTTTGCTTCTAGAATCCCTGGAAGCTTTTCTATCTCATCTTGCAAAGATTTAGCTACGTTTAATAATTCTCTGTCAGTTGCATTTTGTGATGCAATGTTAATATTCATTACAGGAAATTCATCCAGAGTAAATTCTATTACCTGAGGTTGTTCCGCATCTTCTGGTAACTCTGGTATTACTTCGTCTACAGCATCTTTGACATCTTGGACTGATTTCTCAACAGGGTAGGAGGTAGGGAATTCCAGTATGATGTAAGACATACTTTCCCGACTGTATGACTCTATTTTTACTAGTTCATCTACGGTTTTTAACTTATTTTCAAGTGGCTTAGCTATTAATCTTTCAGCGTCTTCAGGCGAGACACCATCATAAAATGTACTTACAAAGACGTAAGGAATATTAATGTCTGCATAAGCAGAAGCGGGTATTTGACTTAGAGATGCAAAACCACTAGCAATGATGAAAGAAAGAATAGTGAAGGTAGATCTATACCTTTCTATGAAAAAGTTAATTAAGCTTTTCATTAGGATTTAATCTTTGATCCAAAGCGAAATTTACTTTTTCTCCGTCATTTACATAATCCTGACCAACTGTGATAATTTTTGATGAAGAAGGCAATCCTGAAACCCAAACTCCATTTTTTGTATCTTGAATCAAATCAATTTTTTTAAATTCTACTGTTCCTTGGTTAGATATAAGTCTTACGCCCAAATTACCTTGGTCATCCAATCTTAAAATTGAAAGAGGCACTAAGTTTGCTAATTGCTCTTTGCCTGAAATATAAATTTTTGCAGAAGCTCCATCTTTAATTAAATTTTCTTCATTCTTTACCTCGACTTCAATTCTGAAAGTATGAGTATAAGGATTAGCAGATGAAGCAATATAGGAAATTTTTCCATCAAATCTATTTCCATCTACTGTTTCTATTAAAGCAGGAGATCCTTTAGAAATATTAACTAGATCAGTCTCGGAAATCTCACCTGTAAGGATCATGGGGTCTAAGTCAAGTAAAGTAGCGCACGTACTACCTCTAGTTAAAAAATCACCTTCATCAATCGCAATTCTGTCAACTATGCCGTCGAACGGAGCTTTAATAGAAGCGTTATCTAATTCAAGTTTTGCTCTTTCAAAATTAGATTTTATATTTTGGAATTGATTTGAAGAATATAGACCTTCGTCAAATAATTTTTCAGCTGACTTAAATTCTAATTCAGCTTTCTTAAAGAAAGATTCTTTTTCTGCAACGAATAAAGAACAAATTGTATCGCCTTTTTTTACAAAAGAGCCTTGTTGAATAGGAAGACCGATTACTTTTCCGGAAGTTTCGGATTTTAATTCAACTTTTTTATCAGCTTCAGCAAAACCTTTAATTAATATTTCTTCTTGATAGGGCATCGAATTTTGATTGATCACTCGGACTGTAACGTCTTCTTTTGTAACATCTTGTGTTTGAATTTCTGGTTGATAAAAATAGCCAGAAATCATCCAAATCATTGCAAATGATATGAACATAATTGACCACTCGATGTTAGATCGAGTAGCGAAATACTTTTTAAAAGCTAAAAATTTGGTCATAGCAAAGCGTATAATATATTTTAAGTTTACACTGTCAACATTTAAGTTAACAGTGTTAACTTTATAATAAATCTAAATAAATTATTCTCAAGGAATCAGGGAATTAATTAATAAGCTTATTCTTTAATTTTTGAATCTGAGAAAGTTGTGCAGATTTATTTGGCGTTGTTTTTATGGCTTTAGGAAGCTGAGGAAAATTAGGATCTCTAAAGACTTTTCCATTAATAAAATCATCTATGAAGTTATTGTAATTTGATAAGAATTCTTTAAAGGTTTCTTTTTCTGATTGAGTCCAAAGAAAGTCCCAACCTGTTTCAGTGCCGATATAGAAAACAATAGGATGTGACCAGCTAAAGTTTTCAAAATCGTTTCTTGCGCTGCATGCTTCTTTATAGGCTTGAGCAGCGCTAGGAATTCCATTAAGTTTTGCTTTGGATTCTTTGCATGTGATTATTAATTTTGACAAGCTTGGAAGAAATTCAGAAGATGTCATTAAGATGTTGACGCTATCAAATACAATTTTGGCTTCGAATATCTGTAATTGATTTAACCAAAGCTGTTTTGCAAGATTTAGACTATTTTTATCAGGATAAGCTTTGTGAAATTGATTATGGTAAGTGACTTCAAGTTGGGTAAAAATTAAATTTATAAGTTCTACTTTATTTTTTGGTATTTTGATATTCGACATCTACTGCCCATTCTTTATCGTTTAATCTGGATATAATACCAGAGGCTTCAGGATTTTTTTTGAACCATTTATATTTTACATGTTGAATGAATTTCGAATTCCAGGATGTCATTATTTCATCTGAATCAATCCAAAAAATCCTAAACTCTACGAGCTGTTGAATTGCGAACTTTTTATTTATCTTTGCCAGCTTTAGAACGTCGTAACAACTGGGATCGGGCTCCCAAGTTTTAGTCATTTTTTTGGGTTTATTTTTATCATTTATTCTATTGGTAAATTTCGCCCATTCTTTTCTTACATGATTTACAAATAGGGTATTCCATGCATCAGATTTAAATTTTTTCTCTCGCCAAAATAGAATAAATTCCGGTATCGAATTCTTAATAAACTCTTCCGATACTTCTGCAGATTTTAATATACTTACGGCATCCATATTTGGAATCCAAGACTTTTCAATTAAAGTTTTTTTATTAGGCTGAAAAGCTTGCTTATTTATCTTTTTTTGTTCAGATACTAGAAATTTTAAAAGCTCATCTCTAGTTGAATTTTTTTGTCTTTTTAAAGAAATTTGTTTCTTTAAATATTCTAAATTCATTTGAATAGTTTTCTTTTTTATTCCTAATTGCTTTGCTTGAAAATTTATTTCTCTTAAAAAAGAAGCCGAATTATCTCCTATAAAGCGATTTACATTTATAGGTCGAGTTTTGATTATTTTTAAAGAGAAAGATTCGCCATTATTTTCAATCAGATTTAATTTTTCTAATTTTTTAAGACATTTATTTATCTTTGGTTCAGATAAGTATGAAAGAAAATCAATTAATTTTCTTTTTGAGATTTTTTTAGCGTCTTCTGACTTAATTTTTTCAAATATTATAGCTTCCTCTAAACCTATAGATTCGGCAATTTCTTTTGAAAAGGAATGATGATTTGGGAAATCTCCCATCAAGCCGACTTGATTAGTTTTTTTCTTCTGGTCTCAACTGCTTTAGAGAGTTGATTAATCATTATTTCAGTGTCTTTCCAACCAACACAAGCGTCAGTTACGCTTTGTCCATATTTAATTTGATCCAAAGGTCCAATTTTCTGGTTTCCTTCTTCAAGATGACTTTCTATCATCACTCCAAAAATCCGATCTTCTCCAGACGCAATTTGGTCTGAAATATCTTTATTAACGATGAGTTGTCTCTTAAATTGTTTTTTACTATTTCCATGACTCATGTCAATCATCATCTTTGTTGCTTTATCAGCTTTTTTAAGTTCCTTAGAAGTTGAATCTACAAAGGATGCCTCATAATTAGTATCCGATCCTCCTCTTAAAATCACATGACAATCTTCATTTCCTGATGAGTTAAAAATTGCAGATTTTCCTTCCTTAGTTATTGACAAAAAAATGTGAGAATTTGAGGCTGATCCAATTGCATCGATTGCTACTTGTATAGAACCATTTGTAGAATTTTTAAATCCGACAGGACACGATAAACCCGAAGCCAATTCTCTATGAATTTGACTTTCGGTTGTTCTGGCTCCGATAGCTCCCCATGAAATTAGATCGGCAATATATTGAGGAGTTATCATGTCTAAAAATTCAGTACCTGCTGGCAGTCCAAGATTATTTATATCTAAGAGAACTTTTCTTGCTTTTCTAAGCCCGAGATTCACATCATAACTGTTGTCAAGATTTGGATCATTTATAAGACCTTTCCAGCCGACGGTTGTTCTGGGTTTTTCAAAATACACTCGCATAACAATTTTTAAGTTATCCGAGTATTTGTTTTCTAATTTTTTTAATTTATTAGCATACTCTATTGCAGATTCTGGATCATGAATTGAGCAAGGGCCCACAACTACCGCTAATCGATCATCTTTCCCATGCAAAATATCTGAAATTTCTTTTCTTGATTTAAAAACTAGCTCAGAAGACTCTGGAGTGATAGGCATTTCTGAAATTACTTCATTCGGAGGAGAGACCTCCATAAGTCCAGTTATTCTGGTATTATCAGTTAGGTATTGCATTGCTCAGAAGACAGATTGTAAACATTTTGACTTTAAATTAAAGCTTTATTAACAATTAATGATCAAGATCAAAGCTATTCAAGAAAACCCCAGGGTTGGCGATATTAAGGGTAATACTGAGCTGATAGAAAGACACTTGGACTCCGCTGTAAAAGAAAGTGTGGATTTATTAGTATTTTCTGAGATGTTTTTGTCGGGATATCCTCCCGAAGATCTGGTGATGAGAGAAGATTTTATCGATGAAATTAAAAGATCCATTGATGCAATCGTTTCTAAAACTAGAAATATTTCTGTGATTTTTGGAGCTCCTATAAAAGAAAACAATCAATTATATAATGCAGCTATTTTTGCTAAAGATGGAAACCATGTAGATACTTACTTCAAACAAATATTACCTAACTACAAAGAGTTTGATGAAAAAAGATACTTCGGAAAAGGCATAAAGAATAAAATTATATCAATTAAAGACGTTTCCTTAGGCCTTTCTATTTGTGAAGATATTTGGTCAGAAACATTTGTGAATAAATTAGTAGATGATGGGGCAGAAATTATACTAAATTTAAGCGCTTCGCCTTATACCATTTCAAAAAAAGAGACACGTATCCAGATGCTAAATGATTATTATGAAAAATATAATCTTCCAATTATTTACATTAATCAAATTGGCGGTCAAGATGAGTTAGTTTTCGATGGCTCTTCTATAATAATTGGTTTTGAAGAAGAAAACTCTAAAATTTTGAAAAGCTTCAAAACTGATTTCCTCTCCTTTAATTATGAGAATTCAAAATTCACTACCTCTATGAATGAAGAGAATACTGATCCGAATAAACTCGACGATATATATGAAGCTTTAGTACTAGGAACCAAGGATTATGTTGAAAAAAATGGTTTCAAAGGAGTCATTATAGGCTCCTCAGGCGGCATAGACTCTGCATTAACTACTGTTATTGCACATGACGCTTTAGGGAAAGAAAAAGTTAAAACAGTCATGATGCCTTTTGATTATACTGCTGACATAAGCGTCGAAGATGCTAAATCTTTGGCATTAAATTTACAGATTAGCCATTCCGAAATTTCAATAAAAGAAATGTTTGAGTCTTTCAATAATAGTCTCAGTGAATCATTCACTGGATTAGAGGAAGATAAAACTGAAGAAAATTTACAATCAAGATGCAGAGGAGTGACTCTGATGGCATTATCAAATAAATTAGGATATTTAGTATTAACCACGGGGAATAAAAGCGAGGCTGCAGTTGGTTATTCTACTTTGTATGGTGATACAGCTGGGGGATTTTCCGTTTTAAAAGATGTCAGTAAAACCTTAGTATATGAATTGGCAAAATATAGGAATGAGAGATCTTTTGTAATTCCTCAGAGAATTATAGATAGGCCTCCTTCAGCTGAATTAGCTCCTGATCAAAAAGATACAGACTCCTTACCAGATTATGATCGATTAGACCCAATAATAGAAATGTATGTTGAAAAAGATAAAAGCATTCAAGAGATCATTGAAGAAGGTTTTGATGATGAAGAGGTTAGGAAAGTAGTTTCTTTGATTGACTTTAACGAATACAAAAGACGGCAAGCTCCTTTGGGTATTAAAATTTCTGATAGAAACTTTGGAAAGGATAGACGATATCCAATTACAAATTCTTGGAAGCCCTAAATATAGTATTAAATATAATTTAAAACACTATATGATGGGCAAAATTGCCCAAAAAGCTTATAATTCTTGTCATATATGGATAATTCGACTGAATTAAAGCCATTACAACAAGAATTGAATCTTGCTGTGCTCAATGGCGAGGAAATTTCTTTTTCCGCTGATGATTTATATATACCTCCAAATGCTCTCAAAATCTTTTTAGAATCTTTCGAGGGACCTTTAGATTTACTCTTATATTTCATAAGAAAGCAAAATTTAGATATTTTAGACATTAACGTACTTGAAATTACAAATCAGTATGTTCGTTACATAGATTTGATGGAAAAAATTCAATTCGATTTAGCCGGAGAATACTTAGTAATGGCTGCTTATTTAACCGAAATAAAATCCAGAATGATGCTTCCTAAAGAAGATGATTCGGAAGACGAAGAGGAAGATCCTAGATCAGAGTTGATCAGAAGACTGCAAGAATACGAACGATATAAAACTGTTTCAAAAAGCCTCGATGCAATACCTAGGGCTGGAAGAGATTTTTACCTAGCTTCTTCTGCACTTCCTGAATTTGAATCAACCAGAGATTTGCCAGAAGTAGATTTAGATCAGTTATCTAACGTCTTTGCTGAACTTGTACAAAGACAGAAACTTTCTGCTAGTCATATTATTGAATTTGAAAAACTATCGACTAGAGAAAAGATGTCATATATTTTAGATTTACTTATTAAAGAAAAAAATATTGAGTTTCATAAATTATGCGACTCTAAAGAGGGAAAAATTGGGATTATTGTTAATTTTTTAGCTCTCTTGGAACTAGCTAAAGACTCTCTAATTCGAATTATTCAATCCAAAGATTTTGGAATAATTAATCTTTCTTCGAAAGATGAGGTGCATTAATAAATGGAACTTGAAAATATTTTAGAATCTCTTTATTTTTCTGCATCAAGACCAATAAGTACTTCAGAAGTGCTGAAAATATTAGATGATCCAGCTTACAATCTTGATGCAATAAAAAATGCAATATCTAATTTACAAAAAAAATATCAAGATAGTAGTTTCGAATTAGTAAAAGTGGCCAGTGGTCATCGTTTTAGAATAAAACAAAAATATTCCCCATGGATTTCAAAACTTTGGTCAGAAAAACCTCAAAAATATTCTAGGGCACTTTTAGAGACATTGTCTTTAATTGCTTATAAACAGCCTATTACTAGAGGAGAAATTGAAGAAGTGAGAGGTGTATCCGTAAGCAGTCAAATTATTAGAACCTTACTCGATCGATCTTGGATTAAAGTTGTGGGGCACAGAGATGTTCCTGGCAGGCCTGCGCTTTTAGCAACTACCAAAGAGTTTTTAGACGACTTAAATATTTCTAAGCTATCCCAATTACCTGAGTTACCTGAAATAGGAAGTATACCTGCAGAGGCTCAAATGAACTTGCTTGAAGAAACACAAGACAACGCCTAAACACTTTAAATGATTACAAGATTGCAGAAAGCAATAGCCGATGCAGGCTTTACCTCAAGACGCAAAGCAGAAGACTTGATTCGTCAGGGTAGAATTTTTGTGAATGATAAAAAAGCAAATTTAGGCGATAAAGTTTCATTAGGGGATAAGGTTTATATCGATGGGAAAAAAATTAATATAGATGTTGATGAAGATATAAAAATTCTCATATACAACAAGCCTTTAGGAGAAGAAACCGCGAAAGTTGCTGGTGAGAAAAAAACAGTTTTTGATAATTTGCCAAAACTAAAGACAGGAAGATGGATCGCTCTGGGTCGGCTTGATATTAATACAACCGGGTTACTTTTGTTTTGTAATAATGGAAATTTGGCTGATAAAATCATCCACCCTCGCAATAACCTAGACAGAGAATATTTAGCAAGAATTAGGGGAAAACCCAAGAAAGAAGAATTAGATAAACTTTTAAGAGGAATCAAAATAGATGGAGACATATTAAAGTTCACTGATTTAGTTAAAGGCCGTGAGACTACTTCACATAGTTGGTTTGCCATGGTCATTAAGGAAGGAAAAAATAGAGCGGTTAGAAAACTTTGGAATAACATAGGTTATGAAGTGTCTAGGCTAAAACGAGTGAGATTGGGTCCAATATTTCTTCCAGCAAATTTAAAGCCTGGAGAATTCAGATTTTTAGAAAATAAAGAATTTCATAAGTTAGTTAAAGATTCTTAAAATCTCGAGAGGAGTGTTAATCTTTTTTTCTAAATTTTTAATATCAATAGATGAAGAGTCTCCGTAACCGTAATTTGCAAATATGAAATTAGTTCTAGCTCTTATTGATGCTTCCGAGTCTCTCCAATTATCTCCGACGTAGACTGTCTCTGCAGGAGAAAACCCTCCCAGTTCAATCGCTTTTAGTAATGAACTTGGATCCGGCTTGCGTTTTTCTGCAACATCTTGAGGGCATATAAGAATGTTTGTGCTTTCAGACCATTTCAGATTTTCAAATATTTTTTCAGCTAGAAATTTTGGCTTATTTGTTACTATTCCCCAGGTTATTTTCTTTTCGTTCAATGTCTTCAAAAGTTCTTCAGTTCCCTGGAAAAGGAGGCTTTGTAAATAATTCTTTGAATATTCAGCTAATAATTCAGCTCTCAAGGATTTAAAATTTTTATCTTCTTCGTTTATTTTGAAAGCAAGGTTCACAAGAGCGTTAACTCCATCAGAAACTAATTTACGCACATCTTGAAACATTACCTTCTCTACCCCTTTCGTTTTAATAAGATTAGATAAAGCTGAATGAAATTGGGGTGCAGTATCTAGTAGGGTGCCATCAAGATCAAAAAATATCTGTTTTATTTCTTTATTTTTTCTTTGCATGAATCAGATAGTTCACATCTACATCTTTTCCAAGCCAATAATTTTTTGTAATTGGGTTATAGCTCATTCCTATGACTTCAATTACCTCCAGAAAATTATCTCTCATCATGGATGATAGCTCTGAGGGTTTTACGAATTTTTTGTATTCGTGAGTTCCTTTGGGTAGAAGATTTAAGACATATTCGGCACCAACAATTGCAAACAGAAAAGACTTAGGGTTTCTATTTATTGTTGAAAAAACAATTGTTCCACCAGGTTTGCATAGATTTGAACAAGTCTCTACAAGTTTAGCTGGGTCAGGAACATGTTCTATGGCTTCCAAACAAGTTACAAGGTCAAATGATTCTTTTTCTTCAGGAAGTAGATCTTCTGCCTCACAGTTTAAATACTTGATTGAAAGATTATGTTTTTCAGCATGCGTAATAGCCGTGTGGATAGCAACATCGGATATATCTACTCCAGTCATTCTAGCTCCTTTGCTATGTAAGGATTCAGCAAGTAATCCACCTCCACAAGCAACATCTATTGCTTTTATTCCTTTAACATCAAGTTTTTCAGATATGTAATCAGAGCGAAGCGGATTGATAATATGTAGGGGAGCAAATTTTCCATTTGGGTCCCACCACTCATCTGCTATTTTGTTAAATTTTTCTTTTTCTGCTGGATCAATATTCACAGTCATTTTTATAAAGAGAATCTTTTTAATATGTTGTTTTTTATGAAATACTTATTATGTCATGAACATCTTTTTTCCCAAAGAACAGGACAATGAAGCAAGATTTTCTCTTACGGGGGAAACTGCACAAAAGTTCTTAAAGAAAAATATTAATTTATCTGTCGAAGAAAATATAGATTTTCAAGACACTTTATTGAGAGAACTAATCAAAGAAAACTCTATAAATATCTTATCAAGAGAGGAAGGATTAAATTCGGCTAATATTGTTTGTAACCTCAATAAGTTATCTTTGGAAGATGTCGATAAGATAAATCCTGATGCTTTAGTTATAAGTTTTCTGGATCCTTTCAACGAGAAAAAATTAATTGAAGAGTTCAAAAATAAATCTATTTCTTCAATTAGTATGGAATTAATTCCTCGAACTACAAGAGCTCAAAAAATGGATGCGTTGAGTTCTCAAGCCAATCTCGCTGGGTATTCCGCTGTGATTATTGCTTCTAATTTGCTAGAGAAAGCTTTACCAATGATGATGACGGCAGCGGGGACTATTTCTCCCTCCAAAGTATTTATTGTTGGTGTTGGCGTGGCTGGACTGCAGGCAATTGCTACAGCAAAAAGGCTTGGAGCCAGAGTAGAGGCTTTTGATACGAGGCCGGTAGTTGAAGATCAAGTAAAATCTTTGGGTGCAAGATTTATAAAAATTGATTTAGGTGAAACTGAAGAAACTAATCAAGGTTATGCAAAAGCATTAACTGAGGAACAAATAAAAAAGCAACAAGAGGGTATGAAGAAAGTCTGTGCTAATTCAGACATTGTTATTACTACAGCACAAGTTTTTGGCAAACCTGCTCCCAAGATAATCACCTCAGAAATGGTTGATGCGATGCAACCAGGTAGTGTTATTGTAGACATGGCGGTTGCATCAGGTGGAAATGTTGAAGGCTCAAAAATAGGCGAGATAGTTGAAGTGGGAGGAGTAAAAATTATTGGAAATGCAAATTTACCTGGAGAGGTACCGACCCACTCAAGTCAGGTTTACGCAAATAATATTTTCAATTTAATAGATGAGTTTTGGGATGAAGAAAATTCTTCTTTTAAATACGATCTAAATGATGAAATACTTTCAAATTGTTTAGTTACTTATAAAGGTGACTACATAAACCCCAGCGTAAAAGAGAGGAATAAATAATGGATAATCTTTTTGTATTACTTATATTTGTTTTAGTCTTAGCAATATTTTTAGGTTTTGAATTAATAAATAAAGTTCCATCAACTCTTCATACACCTTTGATGTCTGGTGCCAACGCGATTTCAGGAATCACAATAGTCGGAGCTTTGATTTCTTCTGGATCTGATGGTGGTTTGTGGACCACTTTGTTGGGGACCGCTGCGGTCTTCTTCGCAACCGTTAATGTTGTAGGCGGATACTTAGTTACCAACAGAATGTTAGGAATGTTTAAGAAAAAATAATGGAAATCTTGCAGTCAGAAATCTTTGCTAATTTGTCTTATATATTTGCTTCAATGCTATTTATTTTTGGACTCAAACAGTTAGGTTCTCCAGAAACTGCCCAAAGAGGAAATTTAATCTCTTCTTCAGGAATGTTACTTGCAGTATTGGTAACACTTGTTAATAACCAAATTATTTCATATGAGTGGCTAGCGATAGGTTTAATATTAGGAATTTTAATTGGAGCCACTGCCGCTTCACTAGTAAAAATGACTTCAATGCCTGAATTAGTTGCTTTGTTCAATGGTTTTGGCGGCATTGCTAGTTTATTAGTTGGATCTGCTGAATATCTGGGTGCTGGCAGTTTAGGTCTTATTTCTCTAACAGCAATTTTTCTAACTTTGATTATTGGAGGGGTAACTTTTTCAGGTAGCTTGGTCGCCTACGGCAAATTGTCAGAAATTTTACCGGGTAGACAAATTAGTTTTAAAGGTCAAAGGGTGGTTTTAATTATATTTTTTTTCGTCGCATTAACTTTAGGAGTCCATTTAATTTTTAACTTCTCTTTGTCTGGATGGAGTCCAGTTTACTCGTTTTTATTATTAATATTTTTTGCTCTCGTCATTGGACTTTTAATTACTCTTCCAATAGGAGGTGCAGACATGCCCGTTATTATAGCTTTGTTGAATAGCTATTCAGGGTTAGCAGCTTCTGCTGCAGGTTTTGTTATTAATAATAACGTTTTGATAGTAGCCGGCGCTCTGGTTGGAGCAAGCGGTCTAATCTTGACCAACATAATGTGTAAAGCAATGAATAGATCATTAGCAAACGTTGTCTTTGGGAGCATTTCGAGTGCAGCATCTTCAAATATAAACGCTGAGGATGTTGGAGAAATTAAACCAATTAATATTTCTGATGCATACTTAATTCTTGAAGCAGCAAATTCTGTTTTGGTAGTTCCAGGTTACGGAATGGCCGTGTCACAAGCACAACATGCTGTAAGAGAATTAGGAGAGCTGTTAGAAGAAAATGGATGTGAGGTAAATTATGCAATCCATCCAGTAGCAGGAAGAATGCCAGGTCATATGAATGTTCTTCTTGCTGAAGCAAATGTTTCTTATGATCAACTTCAAGAACCAGATGACGTAAATCCAGTTATGGACACGATTGATGTTTGTATTGTAATAGGTGCAAATGACGTTGTTAATCCTGATGCAAAGGATAATGAAGGCAGTCCCATATATGGGATGCCAATAATTGAGGCAGATCGAAGTAAAACAGTATTTATTTTAAAAAGGTCGATGGCAGCTGGATTTGCTGGCATTGATAACCCTCTTTTTGGTAAAGAAAATTCGAGAATGTTGTTTGGCGATGCTAAAGAATCTATATCAGGATTAGTAGCTGAATTTAAGTCTTAAAAGGCTGAAAATAAGCCTTTTTAGACCTCTAAAATGTTATAATTTAGGCCTATATAGAAGGGCTTTTTTTTTAATTTTCCCCTTTTTTTTAGAGCTCTAAGCAAGACTTTATGGATGACATAGCAAAGGAAATTATCCCCATAAATATTTCTGAGGAGATGAAATCCTCTTACATGGATTACGCCATGAGTGTAATCGTGGGAAGAGCTCTGCCTGATGCTAGAGATGGCCTTAAACCAGTTCATAGAAGAACTTTATTTGCTATGGATGTTTTAAATAATGATTGGAACAGAGCTCACAAAAAATCAGCTCGTATTGTGGGAGATGTCATAGGTAAGTATCACCCTCATGGTGATTCTGCTGTTTATGAAACTATCGTAAGAATGGCTCAAGATTTTGCCTTGAGATATCCCTTAGTTGATGGTCAGGGAAATTTTGGCTCTATGGATGGAGACGGAGCTGCAGCTATGAGGTATACAGAAATCAGAATGTCTAAGATTTCTAACGAACTAATGGCTGATTTAAATAAAGACACGGTAAATTTTGTTGAAAATTATGATGGTACTGAATCTATACCAGAGGTCTTACCTACAAAAATACCAAATTTGCTGATAAATGGTTCTTCAGGTATCGCAGTGGGCATGGCAACAAATATGTTACCTCACAATCTTACCGAATCAATAAATGCTGCAATTGCAGTTTTAGAATCACCAGAATTAGAAATAGAGGAAATATTAAAAATTATTCCAGCGCCTGATTTTCCTACAGGAGGAATAATAAATGGTACTCAAGGAATAATTGAAGCTGCAAAAACTGGAAGAGGAAAAGTTGTCTTAAGAGCTAAAGCTGATATAGAGACAGATAAAAAAGATAAATCAAAAATTATAGTTTCAGAAATACCTTATCAAACAAATAAAGCTCGTTTAGTAGAAAAAATAGCTCAATTAGCAAGAGACAAAAGGATAGAGGGCTTGTCGGAAATAAGAGATGAGTCAGATAAAGATGGAGTAAGAATCGTTATTGAATTAAGAACAGGCACAAATCCTGAGGTTATTTTAAATAACTTATTTGCTTTAACTCCATTGGAAAGCTCCTATGGAATTAATAACGTAGCTTTAGTTAATAACGTGCCTAAGGTTTTAAATTTAAAAGAAATCTTAGAAATTTTTATTTCTCATAGGCGTGAAGTTGTAACTAGAAGAACTGCTTTTGATCTGAATAAGGCTCAAGGTAGAGGTCATATTTTAGAGGGGTTGACCGTAGCTTTATCTAATATTGATCAGATTATAAATCTTATAAAAAGCTCTAAGGATCCATCTATCGCCAAAAGCAAATTACTTGCAAAAAAATGGAAGGCTGGACTAGTAACTAAATTAATTAAAAATTCGGAATTAATATCCACAAAGCCATCTGACTTAGGCAAAGAGTTTGGATTAAATGGAAGCAGTTATAAATTATCAGAATCTCAGGCTCAAGCAATTTTAGACTTAAGATTGCAAAGATTGACAGGTCTAGAACAGGATAATCTAGTAAATGAATACGAAGAAATTTTAAAGGAAATTGAAGATTTACAGGAAATTTTAGCTAATCCAGATGTATTAAAAAGTGTTATTAAAGAAGAGCTTGAATACATACGAAAAGAATATGGAGATGAGAGAAGATCGCCAATTGAAGAAAGATTAGATCTTACGACTGAAGATTTAATAAAACCTGAAGACATGGTGGTTACTATTTCAAGACTAGGTTATGCAAAAACTCAGCCTCTTGAAGTATATCAATCTCAAAGAAGAGGAGGCGTAGGAAAAACAGCTGCTTCAGTTAAAGAAGAAGATTTTGTAGAACAATTAATTGTTGCAAATACACATCATACTCTTTTATGTTTTTCTAATTTAGGAAAAGTTTATTGGTTGAAAGTCTATGAAATTCCTCAAGCTTCAAGGGTAGCTAAAGGAAGACCACTTGTAAATCTAATTCAATTAGATCCTGAAGAAAGGATAACTAGTTTATTAAATGTAGAGTCCTTCGAAAACGATGGTTATGTTTTTATGGCAACAATGCAAGGAGTGGTTAAAAAAACACCATTAGAAGCTTTTCGCATGCCAAGAAAAAATGGAAAGAGAGCGATTAAATTAGATGCTAATGATGAATTAGTTGGAACTAAAATTACAGATGGACAACAACACATTATGTTAATAAGTGATGCCGGAAAAGCTGTGTATTTTGATGAAAAGGATGCGAGACCTTTAGGAAGAGATACAAGAGGAGTAAAGGGTATTGAATTAGAAAACGATCAAAAAGTAATTTCTTTAATGGTCCCAGGAACCGAAGATGAAATCCTTACAGTCTCTGAAAATGGATATGGAAAAAAATCAATTATTTCAGACTTTAGAAAGACTAAAAGAGGAGCAAAAGGTGTTATTGCAATGCAGTTGTCGGAAAGGAATGGTAAATTGATATCGGCAGTTCAAGTTGTAGAAGAAGATGAAGTGATTTTAATTACTGACAAAGGTACTTTAGTGCGAACAAAAGTTTCAGAAATTAGTACTTTTGGAAGAAATACACAAGGAGTGAGAGTAATAAAACTTAAGGAAAACGAAAAGTTAAACAAACTAGCCTTGGCTCTAGAAAAAGACTAAATATGAGAAAGTATAATTTTTGTGCAGGTCCATCTGCTCTTCCAACTGAAGTATTAGAAGAATTAAAAGAAGAAATTTTAGACTGGAAAAAGTATGGCTTATCTGTAATGGAGATGAGCCATAGAAGTAAAGAGGTTGTAGAGATAGCTGAAACTGCTAAACAAGATTTTATTGATTTATTAAAAATTGATTCAAATTATGATGTTCTATTCATTCAAGGCGGAGCTTCTTTACAGTTTTCAATGGTGCCTATGAATTTATTATCGTCTTCCAATTCTCTAAGTAATTATTTAAACGTTGGGCAATGGTCAAAGAAAGCAATAAAAGAAGCAAAAAAATATGGCAAATTAAATATTTCTGCTTCATCAGAGGATAACTCTTTTAAAAACTACCCAAGCCCAAATAATTGGCAAATTGATGATAGCGCTGCCTACCTTCATTTAGTAATGAACGAAACAATTGATGGGGCTTGTTTGAGAAATCACGATAATTTACCAGCCATTGATTTAGTAGCAGATTGCTCATCATGTATATTGTCTGAACCTCTGGATGTTTCAAAATTCGCATTAATATACTCAGGTGCTCAAAAAAATATTGGGCCTGCAGGCTTAGCAATCATCATTATCAGAAGGGATTTATTAATAGATAGAGATGATTTACCAGCAATGATGAGTTATAAAACATATTCCGACTCAGATTCAATGTATAACACTCCTCCAACCTTTGCATGGTATCTTTCAGGGAAAGTTTTTAAGTGGTTGAAAAATAAAGGGGGTTTAGAGAACCAAAAAAAGGAAAATGAATCTAAAGCTAATAAACTTTATAGTTTCATAGATTCAAGTGACTTTTATACAAATGATGTAGGTATAGAATCTAGGTCGATAATGAATGTCCCTTTTTTAATGAATGATGAATCTTTAAATCCTAAGTTCTTAAAGGAATCTGAAGAGGCTGGCCTTTTGAACCTAGCTGGTCACAGATCTGTTGGAGGTATGAGGGCAAGTATTTACAACGCTGTCCCCGAAGAAGGGGTTGATGCACTAATTGAATTTATGAAAAATTTTGAAAAACAAAATGGTTAGTCAAAGAAAACCTCTGTCATTAAATCAAATAAGAAAAAAAATTGATGGACTTGATCTTGTAATTCTTAAAGCATTGAGCGAAAGAGTTAAATATGTTGTTCAAGCAGGTGAAATTAAGAAAAAAAATAATGATTTGTCTTTCTATAAGCCTGAAAGGGAAGCTCAAATTATTAGAAATATAGTATTAAAAAACAATAGCGCTATTTCAAAAGAAAGTTTAGAAACAATTTATAAAGAAATTATTTCAGCATGTTTTGTTAAAGAAAAAGAAATTGATGTTTATTTTTTAGGGCCAAAAGGTACTTATTCTGAATTGGCTTGTAAGAAAAATTTTGGAAGTTCAGTCAATTCGTATGCTTGTAAGACGATTCCCGAAATCTTTGAAACTATTAATAATGAAAATTCCTATGGGATAGTCCCTTTAGAAAACTCGACTGAAGGCGCAGTTAATGCCACGCTTGACGCTTTACAAAATACAGATCTTAATATTTGCGGAGAATTAGAGATGCCTATTAGACATTCTTTGTTAGCTACAGAAGGTATTTTGGAAAAAATTAAAACTGTATATGGACATCAACAATCTCTCGCTCAATGCAAAAATAAACTTTCTAAGTTTTTACCTAAAGCCAGGGTTGTGCCTGTAGAAAGTAGTGGTTTGGCCCTAAAAAAAGCCAGCTCAGGAAGATCTAACGCTTGTATAGCTCATAAATCATTTGCAAGAGAAAATGGTTTAAAAGTGTTGAAGAACAATATTGAAGACGAAAAGAATAATACGACAAGATTTATCATTTTAGGTAAGAGCTCTCCTCTAGAAAGTGGGATCGATAAAACTTCCATCATTATCTCATTGGAAAATAAGCCCGGCGCCTTATCAAATATCCTTAAAATATTTGAACTTTCAAAAATTAATTTGAGTTATATACAGTCGAGGCCATCAAAAATAGATAAATGGAGTTATTCCTTCTTTTTAGATTTTGAAGGTCATTTCGATAATTTAAAGGTCAAAAATTTGTTATTAAAGTTAGAAAAAAACTCTATTTCGCTAAAATTACTAGGATCTTACCCTAAAGCCCTTTGATGTCAGATTCACTAAAAAATAGAGTTAATAAAGGAGTTTTGGGTTTAAAGCCATATGAACCAGGGAAACCAATTGAAGAAACAGAAAAAGAATTAGGCCTGGAAAACATAGTTAAGTTAGCTAGTAACGAAAACCCAATCGGAATGAGTCCTAAAGCATACGATGTGATATCTGCTTTAGCTGACTTAAACAGATACCCAGATGGAAATGCATCAGCATTTAAAGATAAAGTTGCTTCTTCTTTTAATGTTTCTCCAACCATGATCACAGTTGGTAACGGATCAAATGATATTATTGAATTCATAGCTAAATGTTTTTTATCGACTGGAGATACAGCAATTTATTCAAAACATGGTTTTGCTATCTATCCTCTTGCGATAAAGGCAAGTGGAGCAGAAGCGATAAAAGTTGAGGCGAAGAATTGGGGTCATGACCTTGAAGCAATGGCCGACTCTATCCAAGAAAATACCAAAGTAATTTTTATAGCATCTCCTAATAACCCAACTGGGACCGTATTATCTCTCAGAGATATAGAAAAATTTCTAACAAAAATTCCTGACAATATTATCGTTCTTATTGACCAAGCTTATTTTGAGTATATCGAGGAAGAAGAATTTAAAATTCCTTTCACGTTAGTTGAAAAATTTAAAAATTTAATAATTTCTAGAAGTTTCTCTAAGGCTCATGGTTTAGCAGCATTTAGATTAGGATTTTCTATTAGCTCAGAAGAAATTGCAGATTACTTGAATAGAGTGAGGCAGCCTTTCAATGCAAATAGTTTGGCTTTAGCAGCCGGAATAGAGGCTATAGAAGATCAAGAGCATATCTCCAAATCGGTTAAATTGAATAAATTAGGTTTAAAAAAAGTTAAGGCTAAATTCAGTGATTTAGGATTTGAATATATAGATTCTCATGGAAACTTTATAAGTTTTGATTCAAAAAACGATTCTGATAAAAGTTTTGATTTTTTTCTACAAAAAGGAATCATATTAAGATCTTTAAAGGTATACGAAATGCCAAAACATCTAAGAGTTTCAATTGGAACCGAAGAAGAAATGCAAAAGTTCAATAAAATTCTAGAAGAATATGCAAGAACAATTGAACAGTGACAATATTCAATTTGGAATAGTTGGTTTGGGTTTAATAGGTGGCTCTATTGCAAAATCTCTTAAAGCGAATAACTTTGATGTTTATGCAGATGACGCAAATCAGTCTAATATTTTATCTGCCTTAAAAGATAAAGTAATTTTAGGTGCTTTAGATGAAATGGATTCATCAAAAGCTTTTGCCTTGATCTTCTGTGTACCTGTTTCAGCTCATAAAGAAGTTTTTAAACAGCATGGAGATTTGATTAATAGAGCAAAGTTAGTTACAGATTGCTCAAGCGTTAAAGATTCAGTTCTGAAGGATTTAAAAAATAATAATTTTATAAAAAAAAATTATGTATTTTCTCATCCAATGGCTGGCTCAGAAAAAAGCGGATATTTGAATGCAAGTGAAAAACTTTTCCAAAATAAAAGTTGTTTATTGATGACAACTGCTGAGACAGAACCAGCATCATTGGAAATTTGTATAGGATTATGGGAAACATTAGGCTCTGATATAAGTTATTTAGATCTGAAAGATCATGACTTAATCTTGGCTATGACAAGTCATCTCCCTCATTTGATTTCTTTTGCTTTAGTTTCAACTCTGTCTGAGTCAGAAATAAACGCAAATAAAATTTTTTCAGGAGGAGGTTTGAAAGACTTCACAAGAATTGCTTCTAGTGATGTAAAAATGTGGAAAGACATTTTTATTTACAATAATGAAAATATTTTACTTGCATTAGATAAGTTTATTGAAAGGATCTCAGTTTTAAAAAATTTTATTAAAGACAATGATTCTGAGCAATTAGAAATGTTTATTGAAGAAGCTAAAAATTTCAGGGATTCGAACCTTT
>MDTE01117677.1_pt1 | contig 49773 bp, 45 predicted proteins | sample 811231 | NCBI WGS metagenome assembly MDTE01 (sample SAMN05326651, study PRJNA326480) | marine metagenome | isolation source: seawater | place: Indian Ocean: Red Sea | collected 2010 | reverse complement strand
TCGGGGAACGTCTGTGGCATCTTCCTTTGTATGCGGAGTATCGCGACCAATTAGAATCAGAACTCGCGGACATAAAGAACATCGGCAGTCGGGAAGGGGGCGCTTGTACCGCTGCGGCCTTCTTGCAATGTTTTGCCAACGAAAAGCCATGGGCTCATTTGGACATTGCTGGTACAGCGTGGACCGAGGCGTCCAGTCCTGACGGAGAAGCTGGAGCGACGGGGGTGATGGTGCGCACAATGGTCGAACTAGCAACTTCGACCGGGATTGATGGGTTGACGTAGTGTTGTTGCAAGCGCAGCCGCTGACGCCACTGGTTTATGAGGCCATAGAGAATACAACTACGCCGACGACGATACTCGATGTACTTATGGGGTCGTTGGCGATTGTTGGTGTAATCGGACTTGTTGGTCTCCTCCTCGGGCTAACATTTGCGGGCGTACTACTGTTTTTCAGAAAAAGGCGAGGGCGGGACCAAATAGGCCCAGATGGTGGAGGAATTTCTTTAGGTCTGAACTCTGATGGTGGATAAATTTCGCGAGTTCAATTGTGCTTCGCGTGACCTGCAAGTCTTTGAGGCGAAGCCATTTGGAAGTCGCTTCGATAACGCAAGACAGCCGATGCAATAGCGGACGCAACGGAGTCGAGAAAATGTTCCGTTTTGAGTAGTGCGGCATCTCGGGGATTGCTCAAGAATCCGACCTCAACAAGTACACTTGGCACATGTGTTCCGACTAGAACGACGAACGGGGCTCGCTTGATCCCGAGGTCGGGTAAAGCTGGATCAAGTGTTTTTAGACCATTGACGAGGTGTTGCTGAATATAGCTAGCAAGTTGGTCTGACTCGGCTGTCTTTGCTGAAGTGGTTATAGCCCTGACATAGGAGTCCAGTTCGCTGAGTGTTCTCTTGCTTTGTTGATTCTCACGAGTAGCAACAATTCGACTCGGTTCGTCGTCGGCAAAATCCAATACGTAGGTTTCGATACCCCGCGTATCTTTACGTTGGCTCGCGTTGACGTGTAGCGACAGGAATAAGTCTGCGTTGTTCCGCGCCACCAGGTCCGCGCGCTTTTCCAATGGCACGAAGTGATCTGATTGTCGAGTTAAGATGACTTCAACGCCAGATGCATGCAACTGGGTCGTTAGTCGTTTGGCTAGATCTAACGTTAGCATTGACTCTGTAAGTCCGTGACCGCTTGCACCTGGATCATGCCCGCCGTGGCCGGGATCGATAACAACACGAGAGATAGAAAGTCCCAGTTGACGGGGTAGGGAGAGTGGTGCGTCTGACGACCTACTAAGCGCGACTCTGGGTTGTTTGGTGGGTGGGTGGGTTACCCGCCCGTTATCGACAATGGTAGGTGATTGGCAATCGGCGACAATCCGAAATGGTTCGTACAGGGTCAGGACAGAACAATGAGTGTTTTCAGCTAGGTCGATTACAACACGAGTTGTCTGAGTGTTCCGCTGTGCGACACGAATTGATGGTTGGGACAAGTCAGGCGTCGAAGCGACGATTTGAAAAGTGTCAGAGATCGTCGTATCCGAGAGGTCGAAATATATACGCGTGGGAGCAGTAAGTTGCTGAGTAGTGAAGTTCGCCTCGTGACTGAGTGCCAATGTATACCGGTTGGTCCTTCCCAAGTGGTCTTTACTAATTCGCGTCAATCGCCCGTAATCGGATACCGTGTTAAATATCTGTAGTCTTTCAGGTACGCGACGACTTAGAGGGCTTTGGCTATAGTCCGAAAGCAATTGATTTAATAGCGACGTACCTTGTGACCTAAAGGATTGAAGATGCCATCGTTCAAATGCGTCAAGGCAGAGGCCGGCGGCCTGCCATAGCGCTTGAGCCGCATAAGAGCTTCTGGGATGGTCTCTGGCGATGGTTGTAAATGCGTCAATCGTAGCGTGGTAATTAGTCCGAGATACTTGAATGGATCCTGGTGTTCGGAGCGTCCGTTCTTTGATGAGAGCCGCGCGATAGAGGTGCTCTGGGTCAATCCGTTGGCCCGCGATCTGTTGGTTTGGCGGTTCAGCGGCGATGATAGTCGAGACAGCCATCGCCGATATTGTGAGAAGTGGAACCACAAATTGACCCCATTTCCTCAAGGATGTTCTGCACAGATTTTCCATCTGATATTTGTTATCGGCCTGAGGGCGTTACTGCATTAATGACAGACTGCTGAATAGAACTACCGTAGCTGTGCGTCGATTTCCTCAAAGTAGTCTGACTTTACGAGTACTTCCCTCGGCTTTCCTGAGCTGCCGCTGGAAACCAGACCGTCCGCTTCCATCATGTCGACTAGCCGTGCGGCACGACTAAAACCGATACTAAGCCGGCGCTGAAGGTATGAGATCGAAGCCTTTCCGCTTGAGACGATAAGGCGACTGGCTTGGTCATACAATTCATCTCGATCAAAAGTTGGGGCATCTGGCTTTACCTCATCCGCTGTGATGGATTCGTCATAGCCGGGTGTCCCTTGCTTTCGTAAAAACCCGCAGAACCGTGCCGTTTCTTGTTCCGAAATGTATGGGCCGTGGAGACGTTGGGAATAGGAACTGGCCGGCCCGTGAAAAAGCATGTCACCTTTACCTAGAAGCTGTTCCGCACCGTTGGCGTCCAGTATTGTTCTCGAGTCGACTTTGGACGATACGCGAAACGCGATGCGTGAAGGGAGATTACCTTTTATTACCCCGGTAATAACGTCCACGGATGGGCGTTGGGTGGCGAGTATAAGGTGAATTCCAACAGCGCGAGCCATTTGAGCTAGTCGAGTGATTAGTTGCTCAACTTCTTTGCTTGCAACCATCATTAGATCTGCAAGCTCGTCAATTGCGACAACGATATATGGTAGCGGCATTGGCGCCGCCTCCGTATTGTCCTTCTTGTTCGAAGAGTTTTTTCCTCTGGTCTTAATCGACTTTAGTGATTCTTTTCGGAGTAGTTCCAGGTTTCGATTGTATTGCTCGATGTTGCGGACGCCTTCAGTCGCGAGGTGTTTGTACCGTTCCTCCATCTCTTTTACGGCCCAGCGAAGCGCGTTGTTGGCCTGCTTCGGATCGACAACAACAGGCGTTAATAGATGAGGGATGTCTTCGTACATTCCCAGTTCCAATCGCTTGGGGTCAATAAGGATCAGTCGGACCTCTTCGGGTGATGCTCGGTAAAGAATACTGGTCAACATAGAATTTAGAGCGACGGATTTCCCGGTGCCTGTTGCTCCTGCGATGAGCAGGTGGGGCATTGTCGTGAGATCGCTAGTGACAGGTTCTCCGTGAATGGTTTTACCGAGTACTAAGGTCAATTTTGACGACGATTGCCGGTAAAGATCTGATTCAAGCATTTCTCTCAATGAAATTCGCTCTCTGATGTCATTGGGGATCTGTATCCCGACGGTCGATTTACCAGGGATACGTTCAATTAGGACCCGCTCGGCACCCATTGCGAGAGAGAGATCGTCGGCGAGTCCCGCAATTTTGTTGTATTTCACTCCGGACTCTGGTTTGAACTCAAAGGTAGTTACCACGGGTCCAGGATGTATTTGATCCACAGTGCCGTCCACGGCAAATTCCTGACATTTCTCTTCTAAGAGTCTTGCGGCTGTACGAAGTTTGCGCTCGTCAACCTTTTGCATGGCTCTTGGCGGGTCAAATAGAGAAATCGGAGGACTTGAATAAGAGCCAGGTTTGGTCAACTTTGTGGCCTCGGGCGGGAAGGGCAACGAGGGTATTTTCGACTTACCAGCCTTTTGTATTGCTGGTATCGGTTTTTCGATTTCGTTAAGCCTTACTCTTGTCGTGCCTGCAATATCGATACCTTGAGAATCGTCCGGGTCCTGTCGTTTTTCAACTCTCTGTTTTTCGAGTTCACGGGCTTCTTGAATTTCGGCGAGGGTCTCTGTTCGCCCGGAGCTAGACCCAGCTTTCTGTAAACGTTCCTCTTCTACATTACGGCGTTGTCGATTCCGTCGCCTTTGCTCATTCCATTCTTGGCTTTGCCGGTAGAGTTGACGAATGAACGTGGTAGCTAAATTTGAAATGCTGGAAAAAAATCGGCCGAATGAGAACTGGGTAGTAAGAATAACGGAGAGAAAGAGACCGGTGAGAATAACGATGATTGAGCCAGTTCTATTAACGTACTCTGCGACGGAATTAGATATAAACGCCCCTAAATATCCGCCGGCGTCAAAAGAACGCCCAGCATTTTCCATAATGCCAAAGGAAAGACTGAGTAACGCAGTCGTTGTAGCAAAGAGCAGCGCTATTCCAATTAATTTGGTATACGCGGCGTCGATAAGGCGACACCAAAAATAATTCCAGCCCGTGACTACAAGTGCTAGTGGGACAACGAAAGAAGCGTACCCGAGTGTTTGAAAGGAGAGTTCGGCAATGAATGAGCCGACTTGACCGAAAAAATTTGCAGGAGGGGAGTTTCCACCGCTATTAAAGAACCATACAGTGTCCGATACTTCGTAGGTTGCAAGAGAGATTAGCCACATCAATGCCGACGCGAATAGAGTGACCCCGACAAATTCGTTCAGCCGGCGAGACAACCTTGTTCGTGACACGGTCAATTCTCCAACAGCACGGGCAAAATTACCGGTGCGTTTCCAAAATGTTTTTTTGCAAGGTGTTGCAGGTCGGGTATGACCTCTGTTACCAGGGTTTCCGGGTCCCCGTTTTCCGCAGTTAGAGCCGAGTCCAAAACCCCATGAACAGCTTTTGCTAGACCATCAACACATGCGCTATTACTGTTCTCGGTCAGAACTCCGTAAGTGATTAGTGTCGGTTTTTGATCGATTTTCCTGTTGTTTCTGTCGATACGCAAAACTACGACAAGAACGCCGTTTTTTGCCAGTGACCGGCGCTCCATGACTGTATGACTGCTTACCGGAATGGAGAGGTCGTTATCAATATAGTTCGTTTCTACTGGAATCGAGTCACCTAGCCAGTATTTTGTCTGATCGAAAAAGATTCGGTCGCCATTGCGGGCGAGAATTGGTTTGATTCCAGCGTTTTCAGCTAGAGCGGCATGGTGTTTGAGGTCCTGAAATTGCCCATGTATTGGGATTAGGTACTTGGGTTTGAGTAGTGCCATCATCGTTAGGAGGTCGTCTTGGCTTCCATGCCCGGACACGTGAACTAGATCAGAGCTGTTATCGAATAAGCTCGCTCCGGCTTGGGCGAGATCATTTTTCAGTTGAGCGATTGCAAGCTCGTTACCGGGGATTATTCGAGTCGAGAAAATAACTGTGTCATCGGCCTCAATGGCGACGTCGCTATGGGTGTTTCGTGCGATTCGCGAAAGCGCGGCATAGGGTTCACCTTGGGACCCACTCACGATACAAAGAATATTCCTTGACTGTTGAGTTTGAAGGACCGAGCGCGGCTTACGGAGTTGCGGCGGAATACTGATGTAACCGAGACGTTCCGCGATATCAATATTTTGTGCGATCCCTCGGCCTAGAACAATTACACTTCTACCGGTTCTGTGCGCGATATCAATCAGGAGCTGGATTCTCCGAACACTGGATGCAAATGTTGTCACAAAAACACGGCCCCGCGCGGATTGGCAGAGTTGCTCGATCGATGGTTGTAATTCCAGTTCCGAGCCTGTTCTACCCGGGATGGAGGCGTTCGTGCTGTCGGAGAACATTGCGAGTACGCCATCGTGACCGAGTTGGGTCAGTTTGGAGACGGTCGTATCCGTTTCGGTAGGCGGATACTGATCGAACTTGAAGTCACCAGTATGAACGATCGAACCAACGGGACTCTTTACGACGATTGCGGCGGAGTCTGGAATACTGTGGTCAACCGGGATAAATTCGATTTCGAGATCGGATATCGTCACCCGCGATTCTTCAGTGATAGGAGTTAGGCGGTCGTTTATCGCGATCCCATACTGGTCTAGCCGTCGCTGTACAAGAGCAAGCGTTAAACGTGTTCCGTAAACAGGTCCTTCGATTAGATCCCAAATAAACGGGATAGCGCCAATGTGATCTTCGTGGCCGTGCGTGAGCAATAGGGCGTCGAATGAACCGAACTCTGAACGAATCTGATCGGAGTTGGGAGCGCATACATTGATCCCGTAGGGTTGGAGGGGTACAAACCCTATGCCGGCGTCAATCATGATTGTCGAGGATTTTGTCCGAACGACCAGCATATTCATTCCGAATTTGCCGACGCCGCCGATTAGACACGTTTCGAGTGGGGTTACGGATGGGCAAGACATACTAAATAAAAGGAACTAAGCTCTGATTCTATTATCGTTGTGCTCAGGTCGGGAGACCCGTAAGGTTGCTTTGCAGGTTACTGGGCGTCCTGCTGGATAGGGCTAATCTTCATAGGATGATACCACAGGCGCCGTTAGTTTCCCGCTGCTGTCTCATAGAGATCAATGAGTTTCATCAATTCAAGTTCGGCCGGTCTGCACGACGGATCAATTTGTGATCGGTTGCAGCATTCTCGTGCGTCGAGTCTACGAGCGAGCGTAACGGATGCTAAGGCATTACGAAGTTGTTTTCGACGCTGTGTAAATAATTGACGGACAAACGACTCGAATCCTGGAAGGCTACTGGGCATGCGTTCGGGCGATTGAAACCGAAATTGGATCAACATGGAGCGCACTTTCGGGGTCGGACGAAATGCGCCCGGAGGAAGGTTTAGTAACTTCTTCGCGTTAGAGTTTAGTGAACTCATCACAGCGAGAGGGCCATATTCTTTTGAACCAGGTAGTGCAATGATGCGTTCTCCGACTTCTTTCTGAACCATGACGGTGGCATCAAGTATGTTGTGGGAATGACCCCGTTGAAGTAGGCGGAGGATGATTGGCGCGGATATGTTGTATGGAAGATTCCCGACCACACGTAGTTGGCCATTATATTTATTGAGATCTGTCGCTATTGTCGCAAGGTCAATCTCTAAAACGTCTGCTTGAATCGTTTCGAACGCTTCGTTCGCAGAAAGACGAAGTTCCTCGACTAAGGCGGTGTCAATTTCAATGGCGAGTAATTTTTGCACCTGATCAGATAGTGGAAAAGTTAATGCCCCTCGCCCTGGTCCAATTTCCATAATGATGTCGGTTGGCTTCGGGTTGATGGCTGTCAGAACTTTCTTTACCCAGTCGGCTTCAAGGAAATGTTGGCCAAAACGTCGTTTGGGAGGAAGGTAATTCTTCGCCACTTCTGGTGTGATTCTGTGTTGGGATAGGCGGTTATGGGCGGGATTTTTCAGTTGCCGCCTGTGGTAGCTGCGGAACATGATAATTGCACAGTTCCCTCGCAACGCAGTTGTCGCAACGCGGTCGGGTTTTGCATAGATTTCGGCCATGCTGAATTAGCACGTCTGAGGCGTGAAGCCAGGTTGTTTTTGGGAAAATCATTTTTAGTTGAAATTCCGCGGTAGTTGGATCAGTGGTGTGAATGAGTTCGAGTCGATTGGATACACGGAGAACGTGGCGATCGACCGGAAACCCTGGGGCGTTGAAGGCGTGCCCGAGCAATACATTTGCCGTTTTTCTTCCCACGCCAGGTAGCTTTATCAAGGTATCCATAGTAGTGGGTACGTCCCCGTCATGATCCTTTACGAGTACTCTCGCCATCCTGAGGAGTGACCGGGATTTGATTCTAAAACACCCTGTACTCCGTATAAGTGATTGAAGTTGTGCTTCGTTGGCAGTAGCTAGTGTATGAGCATTCGGATACTGCTTAAAGAGTGCAGGTGTTATCCGATTGACCCGTTTGTCTGTGGATTGGGCTGAAAGGATTGTGGCTACCAAGAGTTCGTACGGATCACTAAAAATAAGTTCGGTTGATGCGTTGGGATAGTAGGCCTCAAGAACGTGGAGGATCTGCTGCGGCAAATCGCTTATGTAAGGGCTGTTCTTTTCCGGTGCACCGAGGGAACGACGTGAAGCCATTTGTGTTTATCAATGAATAGGTGTCTTTGGAGGTCCGACCTTTGGCGGAGCTTCTGTAAAGGCGCGGAGGTGTTCTTGTAGTGCGGCGATGAGGTTCGGGACGAATTGCATGGGCACGACAATGCGAGACCTGACAGGTGCTTTGAGTTGTTGCTCAGTTTCTGCTGTTCGGACGTCCTTTTCATTGGGGGGGAGAACTTCGCAGAATGTCAATGTGAAATCAAACGGAGTATGTGAAATCGAGCAGAAGTTAGCGTATGTACGTGGGACATCAGATGAATCATCCGGGACAATTGTGAAGTTAACCTGTTTGCGGTCAGACATATTTAGGCCTCCGAGGAATTAACGAGAGCACTGAGCGTGGATTCAATAAGATTAGTATTTTCGCATGACGGCAAGCACGATCGCTTGGACATGAACGGTACTTGGTTTTAAGAATAGCGGTGGGTGCGAAGGGTTTTCCGGTTGGAGTCGTACGTTGTTGTTTTCAAGGAAGTACGATTTGAGCACGGTATTCGAACCATCCAGGAGTGCGATCACGGTTTCACCGTTGTGTGGTGTCTTACGGTCTTCAACGATAATGATGTCGCCATCGCGTATATGTTCGTCTAGCATCGAGTTGCCTTGGACACGCAATGCATAGGCGTCGGTGACCTGAATAAATTCTTCGGGAACGGCAACAGATTCATTGCTGGGGATGGCTTCAATGGGACGACCGGCCGAGATGCGGCCCAGAAGCGGAATTTCAGTGGAGCGTGTACCGGTTCGTGTGGCAATTAGTTCGACGGAACGACTTTTGTTCCATACGCGTCTGATGCAGCCCTTGTCTTCAAGGTTTTTCAAGTGTTTGTGCACGGTTGCAAGGGAAGACAGGGCGAATCTTTGACCAATTTCTTCAAGGCTTGGTGCATAGCCGTGGTGCTCTATGAATTCGTTGAGGTAATTGAGAATTTCGCGCTGTCTTTTCGTTAGCGGCTGCACGATTCCTCCGGGTGGCCTGGAGCAAAGTTTGCTCGCGTACTCTAGTGCAAACAAAAGGCGAATATCAAGGCTCGCAGGATAAGATTGGACCCGTGCAAATTCCAATCAGTCTCCCCAGTTGTGACGTAAGCGACTTTGACGTGGTCGGATGCGGTTTGAATATGGTTGACCAGTTAGTAACCGTAAGCGAACACCCACAACCAGATACAAAGCAACAGATTAAGGCGCTGGAATATTCGCCAGGTGGACAGGTAGCTACTGCTATGGTGACCTGTGCTCGCCTTGGATTGCGGGCTAGATACGTCGGGAGGTTTGGAGATGATGCGCATGGGAGATGGGGAATCGAAAGCCTCTCAAAAGAAGGCGTTGATACAACTGCGAGCTTGATAGCGAAGTCTACACCGAACGGATTTTCGATTATTTTGGTGGACAGTGAACGAGAGACGCGAACGATCTTATGGTCCCGAGATCCAGCTTTGAAGCTGTTATCGTCTGAGATTCATCCTTCGATGGTGTGTGCGGGACGGGTACTTCTCGTTGATTGTCACGATACGGAGGCAGCGATTACGGCGGCCTGTTATGCGCGTGAAGCGGGTATTCCCACTGTGATCGATGTGGAGTATGTACGGCCGGGTATCGATGAGCTTCTTAAACAGATAGACATCATTATTACTGCTGAGAGTTTTCCAACCGCATTAACTGGATTTGAGGATTTCGGGATCGCTCTACGTTCGATACGTGACGCGTACAAACCGGCGATGGTCTGTATGACCTTGGGTAGAGAGGGAAGCCTTGCACTTGTTGGAGATACTGAGATTCGGACGCCAGGTTTTCGGGTGCCTGTCGTCGATACCACTGGATCAGGCGATGTCTTTCGTGGTGGCTTTATTGCCGGTTGGTTACAAGGTGGCGGCACGCATTCGGTGGATGACGTTCTACGCTATGCGAATGCAGTTGCCGCCTTGAAGTGTCGAAGTTTAGGAGCGAGGCAAGCGATTCCGACACAAGCCGAGGTCGATGTTTTGTTGAATTCGTAAGGACCTCTCATCTGTGTCGTGGCCGAGTGTCACGAGCGACGGCGATAGTTTTTGTGCGAGCGATGTGTTGCTTGGGGCGTGCTAGAGTCGGGTGATGCGATTATTGTTGGCAACGTTGTTTACTGGTTTCGTCCTTGTTTCTTCCCAAGACAGTCGACCTCTGACAGCAGAGGACGGTGCGGACTTTGTATCGGTGATGGACCTGCTCAATCAAGCCGTACCGGAAGTCAATGAGCAAGAAGTCGAAAATGATTCGGCTAGAGAAATTGTAGTGACACAACGGTCGTTAAACGGATATCTCAGGTTTCAAGGCGCATCCATATTGCCGGAGGCGCTGAGTGACGTGACCGTAGAGATTCTAGAAGGTGGGCAATTGATCGGGACTGGATTCGTGAACGTCGATGAGGTCGATGACCTAAGTTCCGGTTCGATGGGAATGCTTCAATTTTTGAGCGGATCCCTTCCAGTGTCAGTTTCAATGACGATAGAAGTGAGTGGTGAGGAATTGCAGATGACTCTGGAAGACCTAGAAATTGGGCCGGTCAATGTTCCGCCAGCGTTGGCTCAGTTGTTGGTTCGGCAATATTCAGTAAATGAAAGATATCCGAACGGCATCGATTTGTCTGAACCCATTTTGATTCCTTCAGCTATAGAGGATGTTGAGATACAGCAAGGCCGAATCGTGATCGTGACCCAGTGAAGCCTATGGATGAGGGAGCGCGGATAAAGACAGACACTCCTGTCCAATTTGTAAAGGGGATTGGTCCGCGGCGAGCGACCGAATTGTCCGCCGTTGGCGTGAAGACCCTTGAGGATCTTTTACTTTTACTCCCTCGACGTTATGAGGACCGAGCGGCATTTCAATCAATTGGTTCGTTGAAACCGAATGAAGTGACCGGCGTAACTGGAACGATACTGAGTTGTGGGATTCGACGGACAAGGCGGCCGGGTTTCCAGATCCTTGAAGTTGCTGTTGAAGATCAGACGGGGCAATTGCGAGCCGTCTTTATGAATCAAGTGTTTCTTAAAGAGTTGTTCGAAAATGGGCAGCGAGTGATCTTTTATGGGAAAGTAGAACTACGCCGGAGTGGTGGGATTCAACTAACGAATCCCGAGTACGAATTACTTGATGAGAACTCGCGTGACGAGGAATCAGTCATTCATGTCGGCCGTATCGTCCCGATATATGAGAAACTCGGCTCGCTAACACCGAAATTCCATCGACGCGTCGTACACCAAGCATTGCAGGTAGTGGATGACACGTTTGAGGACCTTCTGCCGCGGCGGATTCAGGAACAGTTCCATTTCCCGGCAAGGCTAGAAGCGATAACTGACTCTCATTTCCCACAGACTGGTTCGGGACTGAATGAGTTAAATGAATTTCGGACATTAGCGCAGCAGCGTCTTATCTTTGAGGAATTTTTCTTGTTCCAGTTCGGCCTTAGTTTAAGACGGCAAGAATTACGCCGGGATGCAAAGGGACATAAGGTGAATATTGATGACCGAATACGGGCGTCTGCACTTGAGGTCCTGCCCTTTCGATTAACCGGAGACCAGCGCGTGGCGGTGAAGGAGATAGTCGCGGATCTCACTAAGCCGGAACCGATGCGGAGGTTGTTGCAGGGCGACGTGGGTTCGGGAAAAACGATTGTCTCAATCTTGGCGGCATTGGTGGTGATGGAGAACAATCTCCAGGTTGCGTTGATGGCCCCAACGGAGCTCCTAGCAGAACAGCATTTTTCAATCGTTAAGCAGGTTTTGGGACGAACTAGATTTGAAGTGACATTGTTGACGGGCGGAACGCCGGCGAAAGAGAAACAGCGACTCATCGACAAGATTGCCGATGGAAGCTCGCAATTCGTTGTGGGAACTCATTCGTTATTGCAGAGCGACATCGCATTTGGTCGGCTTGGCCTTGTGGTTATCGATGAGCAGCACCGGTTCGGTGTTGCTCAACGGGCCGCGCTCGGAAAAAAGGGAAACAGGCCGGACATGTTGGTGATGACGGCGACGCCTATCCCTCGGACGTTGGCATTGACAGTTTATGGGGATTTGGATGTGTCGAATCTTCGAGAACTTCCGCCTGGACGAAAGCCCGTCGTGACATCCATTCATTCGGAGTCATCGAGGTCATGTGTTTATGACTTGGTCAGGAGCGAATTAGCCAAGGGCAGGCAGGCATATGTTGTCTGCCCGCTCGTTGATGAATCAGAAAAGATTGACCTCAAGGCGGCTACTGAAACATTTGGTGAACTGAAACTGAAAACATTTTCTGACAAACAAGTAGCACTTGTGCATGGTCGTATTAATGCAAGTGAGCGGGAACAAATAATGCAGCTTTTTGTAGCTGGCAATGTCGATATTCTTGTCGCGACGACGGTAATTGAAGTTGGTGTCGATGTGCCGAATGCGACTGTAATGGTTATTGAGCAAGCGGAGCGATTTGGATTAGCGCAATTGCATCAATTGCGCGGTCGGGTCGGACGTGGAACTGAACAATCACATTGTGTGTTGTCGCATGGACCGCGGATATCGGAGTCGGCACGGGCGAGGCTGAATGCATTGGAGCAGTCGAACGATGGGTTTCTTATCGCGGAGCATGATCTAGAAATCCGTGGCCCAGGTGACTTTTTTGGCACACGACAGTCGGGGATACCGCTTTTTCGGGTGGGTGATGTCATACGCGATCACGTCTTAATGGAGCAGGCCAAAAGTTCTGCGAAGGAGTGGCTTGAGTCGGGTGAGGCTACTACGGTTGAGCTTGAGGAGGTGCGAAGAAAGTGGCAGTCTCGGTTTTCGTTGGTTGGCGTGGGATAGCCGATGAGAATTATTGCCGGTGAAAGGAAAGGCTGTCGGTTGTTCGCGCCAACATGGGAGGGATTGAGGCCAACGTCAGACCGCCTGCGGGAGACATTGTTCAATGTTTTACGGGATGATGTTGTAGGTGCGAGATGGCTAGATGGGTGCGCCGGAACCGGGGCGATTGGATTGGAGGCGATTAGTCGCGGAGCGATGACTGTCACCTTTGTCGAATGCGATCACCGGGCGATTGCGCTTATTAGGAAGAATATTGCGCAGTGTAGAACAGAGAGCCGAGCGGTTGTCGTTGAAGGGGCGTTACCGGATGGTTTGGCAAGGTCAATTGAGAGTCCTTGTTTCGATGTTTGTGTGCTTGATCCGCCGTATGAATTTGATACTAAGAAGATCGGTGACATACTGACGGGAGTGAAACCCTATGTTGCGCAATCAGGCTTAATTGTTTTGGAAAGGCCTCGGCGAGCTGCCGTCGTGGAGGTGCCTGGGTTGGTGACGCAGCGTTGCATTAACTCAGGGGATAGTGCTTTATATTTTTATGGATGAAAAGAGGCGTAAGCTTGCGGTGTACCCCGGCTCGTTCGACCCTTTGACAAATGGGCACGTCGATATCATTGAACGTGGTGCGCGATTGTTCGATCGAATCGTCGTGGCTATTCTCGTGAACGGTGAAAAGGAACCATTGTTTTCGGCTGATGAGCGTAAAGAAATAGCACTCGCAGTTTTCGATGACTTTCCTAACGTAGAAATTGAAACCTTTGATGGTTTGCTTGTGGACTATGCGGCCAGGCAGGAAGCGGATGTAATTGTTAGGGGACTACGAGCAATTTCTGACTTTGAGTACGAGATGCAGATGGCATTGATGAATCGAAGACTCAATAGAATGATTGAAACAGTGTTTATGATGCCTGACGAACGATATACGTACGTTAGTTCCCGTTTGATCAAAGAGGTATTCGCACTCGGCGGTTCGGTTAAGGGCCTTGTCCCAGAGATTGTTGAGGCGCGACTGGCCTCAAAAACGGCAGTGTAGCAAGAAAGTTTAATAACGTGCCTAATCGAGGCACGTTATGCCATTTCCTTTGCAGATGATTATTTCAGAGCGATTAGGCAGAGTGAAACCGTCACAGACGCAGCAAGTAACTTTAGCTGCTCAGCGTCTACGTGCACAAGGTGTGCCCGTTATTGATCTTGGGGCCGGAGAGCCGGACTTTGATACGCCTGAGCATATTAAGCAGGCGGGGATCAACGCAATTCAGTCTGGCTTTACGAAATACACAGCCAACGCCGGTATTTCAGAACTGAAGGAAGCGGTAGCTGAGAAATACCGCATCGCCTACAACGTTCGCTACGGGGTCGACGAGACGATGATTTGCGCGGGTGGCAAGCAGGCACTGTTTAACGTTGCGATGGCACTGTTTGACTCCGGCGATGAGGTGATTACGCATGCACCGGTATGGCCGACGATACCGGAGCAGATTAAGCTGGCTGGGGCCTCACCGGTCCTTGTTCGTACCTACGCTGAAGAGCGGTTTCAAGTTATTGGAGAGCGAATTCTTGACGCCGTTACACCACGTACCCGAGCCATTGTGCTGAATTCACCGAACAATCCAACCGGTGCGTTGATCTCAGAACATGAACTGGAATGTATCGTTCAAGAAACGGAGAAAGCCGGGATTTGGTTGGTTCTAGACCTGTGCTACGAGGACCTGCTCCATGACGACGAGGCGTCCCACAACCTTCCGAAGGCAGTTGAAAAGGCTCGGGACCGAGTCGTGATTGTTGGGAGCGCGTCGAAAACATATGCCATGACGGGCTGGCGTTGCGGATGGCTGTTAGCGCCCCGCGAGGTCGTCTCGGCGTGTAGTACGATTCAGAGTCACGCGACATCGAACGTATCCTCAATTACGCAACACGCTGTACTAGCGGCGTTGAATGTTACCAGCGCTTGCGTTGGGGAAATGCGAGCGGCTTACCGGGATAGGAGAGATCGATTTGTGCAACTGCTTGGTGAGGAGCCTCGCATAAAGGTTGATCTACCGGACGGTGCATTTTATGTATTTCCTGACATTTCTGAATGTTTGGGAAGGGGTACGGTTCGTACATCTTTCGACTTTGCAACGAAGTTATTGGAATCATCCCATGTTGCACTGACGCCAGGGGAAGCCTTTGATGCTCCTGGCTACGTGCGTATTTCGTATGCCGCGTCGGTTGAAGAATTGACAGAAGGCGCAAATAGAATCTGCGAGTTCGCAAGCTCATGTCTATCGGCGACGTGATTTAAGCGCCGTAGTTAAACTTATTCGCAGGATTCTAGAATCTTTGCCATATCAGTCAGTGATTGGATATGAGGATCACTTGATTGATGTAGCGGTCGGCATCCGGGTCCAGCAGCATACGCAGCGTCAAGCTTCCGGTATTGAGGTAAGACACTGAACCCAATTCTCGAAACGGAATGCCTTCTCGAGCAAGGGCCCGAACATCCTCGTCGTGTAGAACACAGAGGACGCGATCTGGAGTTCGAAGAAAATCATAAACGGCTTGCATTACCGGGAGCTCGACGTGCGGAGCCTGTACGTAATATAGGAGGTTTCTATTGAAGACTCGATGTCGCCCATAGGGCTCATCATTGATTTGCTCAGCGTGAATCATAGCGGCCATTCTTTGAACTTCAGATTGACCAGAATGAGCTAAGACCCCGTAGTGGGCGACGAGATTGAGAACTATTGTCGAGGCGGCGATAAGGCTGACGGAGGTGTGTCCCCAGAATTGCGCCATGCTTCGTATGTAAACGAAGGCGGTAGCGATGGTCAGTATGCCCGAAAGCGTGAGTGCTATTGATGATGTGGTAACCATGGTCGGCGAGACGGAAATCAGTAGCGGTTGAGCCCGGTAAATCAAAGCAGCAAGAATGAACATTATGCCGCCAGAGGCCATGCAGCAGACCCCGAAAGAACGTGATTTCTCCGTCGGATCACGCAACGCAGAGACGAGGCCATGAGCAAGGAAAATACTGAGTGGGATCAATACCGGAAGGATATATCGCGGTTGTTTTCCGATCGAAAACGTATAAAACACTAATGGCATGGCGGCCCAGAGGCCTACTCGGAGTGTAGCTAAATCTGGGCGAAGGCTAGTGGGGCGGCTCAGTAGTTGCCTTAGGCACAACGGAGCGAACAGCGACCACGGCAAAAGCCCTCCTATGACGATGGGGCCGTAGTACCAAAATGGACGTGGTGCGTTGTAGCGATCAGTCGCAAACCGATCGAAGTTTTCTGCGATAAAAAAACGTTCGAGGTATTCGACGCCGTGTTCAAGAGTCATTGCAAAATACCACGGTAGGGCTATAGCAAGGCCGAAGATAACGGCAATCGCAATGTGAGTTGGTCGTGCTTGCCAAAAGCGTTTAAAGAGCGTCCACTCAATAGCATTAAGCGGAAGAAGCACTGACAGTAACAGTACGAGTCCTACAGGTCCCTTGACCAAAAAAGCGCAGGCGGCACCAGTCGCCGACAGTATGAGCCACGGTTGCCGTGACCTAGTTTTTATAGTGCCAGGCGGGTCTGGTAAAAGTCCGACAAAAGCGCCCCAGATGGTTACTGACACAAAGAAAGCTAACGGCAGATCTGGTAGCGCTTGATGGGCCATTGCAATCGAACCGAAACTTGTCGCGACGATCAGGCCGGCGTAAAACGCAGTCGTATGATCGTACCAGCGTCGTCCAGCTGTATAAGCAAGTACGACGAGTCCGATGCCAGCTAATGCGGACGGTAAACGGGCGGCCCAGGCTGAGACACCGTTAACGGTGTAGGATATTGCTGCCATCCAATAGTAGAGGACAGGTTTTTCAAATCGAGTGACGCCGTTAAAATATGGTGTCAGCCAGTCTGAGCGTTCGATCATTTCCTGCGCGCTTTGGGCGTAAAACGCTTCGTCGGAATCGGTGAGGGCCGGTCCATTAAGACCCGCAATAAATGTTGCGCAGCAGAGTGCTAACAGGGCAAGCACGTGTTTTGATGTGGATGGCACGCTCACAGGTTTATTTAATCCTAGCCAAGACCCTCAGTGTTGTCGATTTACTAGTTAATTTGTCACACTATTTGCAAATGTCGATAGTCGCAGTGATCGGTGCTTCAACTGATCGAAGAAAATTTGGAAATAAAGCTGTGCGAGCCTTTCTACGTTCGGGCTACAAAGTTGTTGCGATCAATCCAAGTCTGGCGGCCGTCGGCGGAGACATTGAAGGCTGCGATACCTACGGAAGCGTTGTCGACGTCCCGTACAAGATCGATCTCGCAACGCTATATGTGCAGCCGCATATTGGACGGGACATTGTTTGGTCACTCGTCAAAAAGAATATTCCCGAGTTGTGGGTGAATCCTGGAGCGGAGAGTCCGGAGGTAGTGGAGCTGGCTCAACAGTGCGGCATGATTGTGCGTGAGCACTGCAGTATTGTTGCGATTGGGGAATCACCAGTTGATTATGAATAACGGAATTGTCGTTGAATATTTGTTTGGCTAGTGGTTGACAGCATCGGACCTCCTACTTATACTGAAAATCGCTAAGGCCATTTGTTGTCGTACATTTTTTTGTGCGACTTGTTTCATAACTAAAATCTCACGAACCTACTCCTAAGACACATTGATTCCGTGACGGTGTCTGAGCCCGTCGATTAAATCCTGGTCGCCACGACCGCAATAACAACCCTTAAACGAGAGTTCGATCGAATACATGCCAACCAATACGAAATCTACTGAATCGACGACGCCAGCGACGGAGCCAGCAGCTGAAAGGAAGGCGCCTGACAAATCAAAAAAGGCGAGCGTAAAGCCTGAAAAATCGTCTGACTCCGTAACGGCGGAGAAACCGGAAAAGTCTGAAAAGCAGAAGACGTCGACGGGGAAGTCCGGCCAGAAAAAAGGAAAAGACACGCTTAACATCAATGACCTTAAGGGCATGGGGGTCAAGAAACTTACCCAGGTAGCGAAAGATTTAAACATTGCTGGTGCGGGAGGTATGCCGGAGCAGCATTTGATTTTTCAGATCTTGAAGGCGCAGACGGAACAAAGCGGCTTTATCTTCTCCGAAGGAGTTCTTGAAGTATTGCCAGACGGCTTCGGGTTTTTGCGTGCGCCGGATTTTAACTATTTGCCAGGTCCTGATGATATTTACGTTTCGCCTTCGCAGATCCGAAAGTTTGATTTACAAACCGGGGATACTGTTTCTGGGCAGATTAGGCATCCTAAGGAAGGCGAGCGTTATTTTGCGCTTATTAAGGTTGAGGCCGTCAATTTTGAATCGCCAGATCGAGGTCGTGACAAAATCTACTTCCACAACCTTACGCCACTCTATCCGCAAGAAAGAGCGCAACTTGAAACTGAGTCGGACAACCTGTCCGCTCGCGTTATGGACTTGATGACGCCCATTGGAAAGGGCCAACGTGGCGTCATTGTGGCTGCACCACGAACCGGAAAGACGATGTTACTGCAGAGCATCGCGCAATCCATTGCGAAGAACCATCCGGAGGTTTATCTTATGGTTTTGCTGGTGGACGAGCGCCCAGAAGAAGTTACCGACATGATGCGTACGGTAGATGGTGAAGTTATTTCATCGACCTTTGATGAGCCAGCGCAACGACATGTACAAGTTGCTGAAATGGTAGTAGAAAAAGCGAAGCGACTTGTTGAGCACAAGAAAGATGTCTTTATTCTTCTTGACTCCATCACTCGTTTGGCGCGGGCCTATAACAACGTAATTCCACCTTCTGGAAAGGTGTTGTCGGGTGGGTTGGATTCAAAGTCGCTGGAGAAGCCGAAGCGATTTTTTGGTGCCGCACGTAATATTGAAGAGGGTGGTTCGTTGACGATTATGTCGACGGCGTTAGTTGATACCGGTTCTCGGATGGACGATGTCATCTTTGAGGAATTTAAAGGTACTGGGAATATGGAAATCCACTTAGACCGAAAATTGGTTGATAAACGCGTCTTTCCAGCGATTGATATTCAGAAGAGCGGTACCCGCAAGGAAGAACTCCTACTGAAAAAGGATGATCTTAATCGTGTTTGGGTCTTGCGTAAGGTCTTGAATCCTCTATCCTCGGTTGAAGCGATGGAGTTGTTGCTCGACAAGATGGGCAAGACGAAATCAAATGCAGATTTTCTCGCTCAGATGCAAAAGATGGGTTAAAAAGAGCGTTAGATCGACATGGTTACTATTCGCGTTCGGGAGAACGGGCCACTCATTATCACCGACGGTAATGTTCAGATCGTTGATTCTGACGGAACAACGCTAACCAGTGGAAAGTTACCGACGGCACTGTGTCGTTGTGGATGTTCGAAATCAAAGCCTTTTTGCGATGGGGCACATCAAGAGCAGGGGAGAAACTCTTGAATGCCTCGTCGATACGAGTTGTTTAACTTTATTGCGACGACGCACGTTTTTTTAGGAGTGTCGCAAATTGGACAAGAAGTTGTCTTTCGTCAAGAGACAGATCATTCGGGAGTCGGACGTCAGCGGTTACGTATAGATTGCCTCGAGAGGTTCTTTTTTTGATCGACGGCATGCCCTCACCTTTAATCCGAAACACCTGGCCAGGTTGCGTTGTAGAAGGTATTTTGAGTTGTATGCCTTTGCCTGAAAGTGTTGCGATATCAATCGTTCCTCCAAGCAGTGCCGTAGCGAGAGGTATCGGTGTTTTTAGATAGAGATCGCGACCTTTGCGGGTGTATGTTCCGTGTGGCGCTAGTTTGATTCGAAGATAAAGGTCTCCGGCTTTGCTGTGGTCGGTTGACGAAGAGCCTTTACCGGCCACACGAATACGCGAACCGTTGTCCACCCCAGCAGGTATGCGGACGTCAATCGAACGGTTAGTGGCGTTATCTCTGATCGACAACCTTTGCGTGACGCCATCAAATGCCTGTTCAAGGGTTATCGTCAATTCGTGTTCCTGTGGCGATTGAGTGCGACGTTGCCGATTACGGTTACGTTGTCGATTCGTTCCGCCAAAAAAATTTTGAAAGAAATCCGAGAATGGGTCGCCGCCGAACATTTGACGCATTTCGTCTTCCGACAGCGATTGGCCGCGACCGGCAAACGGATTGTGGCCCGCGGCCTGAGCGCGCTCATAGTCCTTCCAGTTGGAACCCAGTTCATCGTATTTTCGCCTGGTGTCTGGAGAACCAATGACTTCGTACGCCTCGTTCACTTCCTTAAACCGCCGCTCAGCCGACGGATCGTCTGGGTTCACATCGGGGTGATATTTTCTGGCTAATTTCCGGAAGGATTTTTTGATCTCATCAGAAGTGGCCGTTTTGGTCACGCCGAGTGTGCGGTAATAATCTTTGTACTCCATTTGCTAATGTGTACTAGATATCGGTTGTAATTAGCTATTCGCACAGGGTACGAAGATCAATGGGCCAAAAGGAAATGTTCTCGTCACGTTGGGCGGTTGTGTTGGTCGGTCTCGGCATGGCGGTTGGCACCGGGAATATCTGGAGATTTCCTAGAGTTGTTGCAGAAAATGGTGGCGGGGCATTTCTTGTTGCGTGGGCAATATTTCTATTTACCTGGTCGATTCCATTATTAATCGCAGAATTTGCGATTGGTCGAAAGACACGACAGGGCCCGATCGGTGCGTTTGCGGCATTGAATGGTAATGCTTCCGCATGGCTCGGTGGATTCGTCGTGGCAACCACCGTCATGATTATGTTCTATTACTCCGTCGTAACTGGGTGGGCACTGAAGTACGCTCTAGCTGCTGCCACCGGAGTACTGGGTCGTGTTGAACCGGAATTATTCTGGTCTGATTACAGCCAATCATTTTGGCAGCCAAGTCTATTTCACATTTTATCTATTGGAACTGCCGGCATGATTGTGAGTCGAGGCATAACGGCTGGCATCGAACGCGCGAGTCGATTATTGATTCCATTGTTATTCGGATTATTGCTATGCGCTGTTGCGCGTTCAGTGACCCTGCCCGGAGCGGGTGCGGGACTGTCTTTCTTGTTCGTACCTGATTTTTCGCAGTTCATGAATTATCGGATGTGGCTTGAGGCGTTAACGCAGTCGGCTTGGTCGACCGGGGCAGGCTGGGGGTTGCTGTTAAGTTACGCCGTCTATGTTAGGGCGTCCGATGATGTAGGAAGCCACGCCGTTAGGATTGGAGTGGGCAATAATGTCGCCTCAATTCTTGCAGCGATGGCGATTCTGCCGGCCGCATTCGCCTTACTTAGTCCAGTTGAGGCACGTGCAGCGTTGGCTTCGGGGAATGTGGGGTTGACGTTTGTTTGGATCCCGAGACTTTTTGATGAAATGCCGGCTGGTGACTACCTACTCCCCGTATTCTTTGTGGCGCTGTTCAGCGCAGCGCTATCGTCTCTGATCGCGATGGTTGAGTTAGCGAGTCGCGCATTGATTGACCGAGGTGTCCCGCGCCAGAAAGCGGTACGGATCGTGGTTTTGGTGTCAGGCCTGTGTGGACTGCCGTCTGCGTTTAGTTTGGCGTTCTTTGAAAATCAAGATTGGGTCTGGAGTCTCGGACTGATGATTAGCGGTGCGTTTATTGCGCTGACGGCAATTCGATACGGGATGAGGGAATTCCGCACGGAGTTAGTGAACGCCCATTCAGATGGCATGCAGGTGGGCCGATGGTATGAAAGGTGTCTTTCTTATCTTGTGCCGATTCAATTTGTAGCGATGTTCGGTTGGTGGATGTATCAATCGGTTGCGGTGTATGAACCGGACGGATGGTGGGACCCTTTACAAGCGTTGAGTGTTGGTACTTGCGTCCTACAGTGGGGAGCGGTCTTAATCGTCCTTCGAGTGATGAATAGGCGACTGTTGTCGAATGACGCAGCGTGCCGTGCTACGCTTAAGATGTAACGAAAGGAGACGTTGTGTACCCAGAGTTTTTTATTGCGCCAATGCGTGAGGAATTGACACGGCTTGGTGTTAAGGAATTGCGAATACCTGAAGACGTTGATGCGGCGGTGAAAGCGCCGGGCGAGACGGTGATGATTGTGGTGAATTCAGTGTGCGGATGTGCTGCTGGCAAGGCCAGGCCAGGTGTGGCGTTAGCCTTGCAGCATGAGAAAAAGCCAGATACGGTTGCGACAGTTTTTGCTGGGGCAGATGTTGAAGCGACGGAACGCGCACGAAGTTACTTTGTCGGTTACCCTCCTTCATCGCCTTCGATTGCTCTCATGCGGGATGGCAAGATGCTCTACATGATGGAGCGACATCAGATCGAGAATCAGGAAGCGGATACGATTGCTCGTGATTTGACCGCCGCATTTGATAAACATTGTGCGCAAGAGGCCGTGGGCTGATTCGGAAGAGTGCTAGTCCGATTGGATCAGGTTGTTGTGCAGCGGTGACTATCGTAGACATTTAGCGCGCGGGGGGTGGCCCTTCTCTTCGTAACGGGGTCGTTGCTGTCGAAATCGGTAATAATCGACCGTATTCGGCCCGCCGATACATTCCCCTTGTCAGTTCGGCAAGCATGTCAATGAATGCTGGGTGATCATTTGCGGCTGCCGCTCGTGACATAGGCACGCCAAGGGTTCGGCAGACATCTGCCGCCTCAGTGTCGAGGTCGTATAAAACCTCAATGTGGTCCGCAACGAACCCAATAGGTGCAATCACGGCAGCGGTCAGGCCGTGGTCTTTCTGCTCACGAAGATAATCGCAGATGTCCGGCCCCAGCCAGGGGTCGTCCGGACGACCACTACGGCTTTGATAGACAAGTTCCCAGTTATCTGTGTGTAGCTGATCGGCAACGCTACGAGCCGTTTCTTGAAGGTCTCGTTCGTATCGGCATTCCTCTGCCATCGAATTGGGAATACTGTGCGCGGTAAAAATTATTCGAGCGTCGTCGCGTACCTCAAGGGGAAGTCTGGACTGGGCGGTGGCGATATGGTCGACATTTGCGCGAATGAACCCTGGGTGTGTATGCCAGCCACCGACGTAATGAATCTCTACGTCACGATGCCCAGCCGACTGAATTGCGACGCGAGCGTCAGCGATGTTTTGGCGGTACTGGCCGCAACTGGAGTAGCTGTGCTGAGCAGCTAGAATGATTCCCAGTGCTCGTTCAACACCGGCATCCGCCATTTGTGCAAGGGTGTCGTCCAGGAAGGGATGCCAGTTTCGCATGCCGATGAAGACCGGAAGCCGAGGGCCGGCTTTCTGGAGGCGTGCGCGGAGGCCTTCAGCTTGACGCCTGGTGATTGCTGTTAAGGGGGAGACGCCCTCGAATAGCTCATAATGTTTTGCCACGGCTTCGATGCGGGTCTTTGGAATTCGTCGACCGCGGAGAACATTTTGTAAAAACGGGCGGACGTCGGAGTGGCCCTCGGGGCCACCGAAACTAATGAGGAGGACGGCATCAAATGGCGGAGCGGTGCTGGTCACGAGAGGGAATGATACGATGACCGCGCAAGTCGGTCGTCGGAAAGGCCTTATTTATGCCAAAGTTTGCAGCTAGTGTCGCAATGATGTTCAACGAACATGTCTTGCTTGACCGATTTGGCCAGGCGGCGAAAATCGGCTTCAAAGGAGTCGAAATTCAGGCACCATATGGGGAGTCGGCGACGGATATTGCGAGTAGGGTTAAGGTCAATAAATTGACGGCGACGCTGATGAATGTCCCAGTGGCTGCTGGCGCGATTCCCGGTCAAGAAGATGCATTTCGTGAAGGACTCAGCCGCGCTTTTGAATATGCGGAAGCTTCTGGGTGTGGACAGTTGCACTGCCTTGCGGGCCAGACGGATGACTCCAGGGCAGAATCGACGTTTGTATCCAATTTAAAGTGGGGCGCAGAACAAGCGCGGCCGCGCGGTATTCGACTGTTACTTGAACCTCTGAATACGCGGGATAACCCTGGTTATTTTCTCACAGGGTCAACACAAGCTCGTCGGATTATTGACCTTGTGGGCGAGGATAATCTGTTCCTCCAGTATGACTTCTACCACATGCAGATTATGGAGGGGTCCCTCGTAGAAACGGTGCGCGAGAATATCGAAATTATTAGTCACTTTCAGATTGGTGGCGTGCCAGGTCGGCACGAACCGGATGACGCACAGGAGATCAATTATCCGTATTTGTTTGACGTGGTCGACGAACTCGGGTTTGAGGGGTGGATAGGGTGCGAGTATCGGCCTGCTGCTGACACGATCGCGGGTCTGGCGTGGGCACGTCCCTACGGGATTGCTCTGCGGTAGTGAGGGTGACCTGCTCTCCGGTGTGAAACGGATTCGGTAAGGTACAATGCTTAGCTGTGGCGGGGCGTGGCTCAGCCTGGTAGAGCACTCCGTTCGGGACGGAGGGGTCGGAGGTTCAAATCCTCTCGCCCCGACCACTTTTCTTTAATGTTCTTTTATTTTTACTATTTACGAATTTAACTGCCGCGAAGAAAACTGAGATTCGACGCCTCGATCTGGAGGGAAGATTCATTTTCTGCGAGTCTTGAAAGGGGTTCGGATCCCGACCGATTCGTCTCTCGAGTCTGGGCCATGGGTACGGCACTCTACTCGTGGTGATTGGGTCGGTGGTCCAAATCCCAGCGTTCTGGCATCAAGAGTATTAATCAACGCTGAAAACTTTTTCCGGTTGAATTACACCTAATTGAAAAGATAGCCTTCGTTGGTTCTTTGACTGGGGTATGGGGGCGGTATGGGCGAACTCACTAATGCGCTGTTTCGGTTTGTAATTTCTAGTCGCGTCCTTTTTGCTTGTTTGTTTGTAATCTTCAGCCTGGCGATTATCGGTTTCGGGCAGGGTCAAGGAAATCGATTTGAAGGGGTTGAGTTATCGATTGAACCGGTTGCTGGGAATGTTTACATGATTCAGCGACCGGGCGGCGGTGGTAACGTCGGCGCGTCTGTTGGACCGGATGGCGTACTGTTGGTTGACTCGCTTTTTGCACCACTGTCAGACAAACTTGTCGACGCTGTTCGACAGGTGACGTCCGGTGACATTCGTTTTCTGGTCAATACACATATTCATGGTGACCACATAGGCGGCAATACCCCCCTTGCGGAACAGGGCGTCTTGATTTTTGCGCATGACAACACGCGCCTGCGCTTCCTAGCTGATAAGACGAGGATTCCTAGGCAAGGTGGGCGATTTGGACCGCCACCGCCCATAGGGGGAAGACCGGTTGTGAGCTACAACGACGAGATTAGTTTTCACCTCAACGGTGAAGACATTCGTGCCTTCTTGGCGCCTCCCGCGCATACCGACGGTGATACGTTTGTCTACTTCCCAGTATCGGATGTCTTGCATTTGGGCGATGTTTTTAGGACGACGAGCTACCCGATCATCGACCTGTATAACGGAGGAACACTGGCGGGTACCATCGATGCGCTTGAACTCGCGTTAGAGATTGCGGGACCAGAGACAAAAGTGATCCCGGGCCACGGCCTGTCTGTTGTTGGGAGAGACGAAGTTCGAGAGTTCCTAAAGATGATCCTCGATGTTCGCGGGAAAGTCCTCGAACTCATCGAAAATCAAGTAAATCTTGAAGGCGTAATGCGCGCCGCACCGACCGCGGCTTATGACGGGACCTGGGGGCAGGAAGCCGGGTGGACAGCCGACGATTTTGTGCCGATCATTTATTCCGAATTGGGTGGCACCGGCCGGCTGGCTGACCGCTAAACCAATCGACGTCGTCTGGATGGTGTGGTGCGTTCACACCATCAAAATACCGCCAATGGGTTGAGAGCAGCACCGGCTCCGTTCGGAACCCCGTGTGGCGATGCCATGAACATAAATTCCCATTGTTCCAGTTCATTCGCGGTCTCAGCCAACTCTTCGAGGCCAAGATTGTCAAAAAGATGAACGCCGAGTGAGACGAGTGTGAAAAAATGAATTGGAATCGTTACACCTTCGACAGTTCCTCCTTCTTGCGGTACGTCGGCGCCTAGTAATGCGATATCTCGTTCTTTAAAGAAAGGCATCAGCGAGGGGTGATAACCGCCGTCCTCGCCGACATCACGACCAGTGCGCAAAAAGAGGGCATCGCCAGATGAAATAGTGATACCTGTGTCTGCTTCCCAGGATTCGATATCTTGCCGGCGAACCGACACGCCTGGCATGTCGATCAGGATTCCGCGTGTGACGAGGCCGTCGCTAAGGTTGGCGACGCCAAGCTGGCGACAGCCATTTGTGGTGTTGGCTACGTCTTCAAAATTGAAACCGTTGTAAACCTTTCCGTTATAGGCCACGTGGCACAACGCATCAAGGTGGCTCACTAGGCTACCGTGATACTCGATCTCGTACCGTTCCCAAAAATATCCATTGTCGTGATCGATGTCGAACAGGGTTCGGACAGTACCGCCTAACAGCGGTGGACGGTTGCCGTCAGATGGGTCGGTCGGGTCCGAACTCTCTAAGGTGATTGGACGCGCCATCGAGACGGTCGTTCCATGCCGGACGAGGCCTGCCGCTTGAATTCGCTTCGCTGGTGTAATGAGGTTGAGTGCACCCAACTGATCGTCATCGCCCCATCGTCCCCAGTTCGAGAGTTCAGACATCCAGCGGTCATATTGCTCTTTCGTAACTTCTCCACCAGATTCGCCTTGTGCTTCACTTCCGGCGCATCCCAAGGGAACAAGAGTTGTCAGGATAAACAAGCTAAGCAGTATCGATTTCAGTGTCATAAGAACCTCACGGGAGACGAATGGTGACTCCATGTGCATTGGATCGTATCGGCTAATGCTGATCTAATACAGCGAGAAATGCGATGTCGGGGATAGTGGAAGGAATTGAGTGAGGGACTGAAAGGCGAATTCATTCGTTGCTCTCGATGGCGGGCTCAGACTATGGTGCGGGAATAGGGTAGTCTAACTAAATGGCGAAATTAACAGTAGAAGGTGTTGGAACCGTAGAGGTTGCTGAGAACAAACGTTTGGTGTTGGCGATCGAGCAGGATGCCAAAGTCGATGTTATGCACGCGTGTGGAGGGAATGCTCGCTGTACGACGTGCCGTATTGAAGTCATTGACGGTGAACCAGAGCGGATGACGGCGGCGGAAAAAGCCTGCCTTGAAGCGAGAGGTCTGAGCGGTGTCAGGCTGTCGTGTCAGATGTTGTGTGAGCAAGACATGACGATTCGTGCAATTAGCCGACTAGAGGGCAGTGGTCGACCGGACGCCGGGGGGGCACCGTCAGAAGAAATGACACCACCGCCTGAGTGGGTGTGAGCGGGGAGCTATCAGGGCTTGTGCAGCAGCAATAGCTGACCGCCTAGCTTAGATGAGTGGTGGTCATTCCGTACCCGGGCTTCTCAGTTCGTCCGCAGGAACTGGCGAGCTTCCTGGAGCGCCGGATGACTATCAGACCCAACCCAATATTCCGTAATCGCCATATAGTGCGTCCTCGCGAGGTCCGGGCGTCCAAGTGACATCGCTGCGCGAGCGGCGCCAAGACGCGACCGCATTCGATTTGGTAAGCGGAGCAGTGAGGTCTCAAATTTTTCGAGCGCATCCTCAGCGTTACCCATCGCGAGGAGGATTTCACCATACAGCTCGTAAGCCGGTTTAATTGGGCTGGCCGCACCGTTCGGTGGTCGAAGCGTTTCTACGATCGCAATTGCTTCGTCCATCAGCGAGACCGCGTGGTCGGTATTGCCGTCGGCGGCTTCAATACTTGCCGCCACTTCCTTTGCGGCGATACGGTCCTGGTCGCCGCCATCCGCGGCGAGATCCTCGAGTGCGTCGAGTGCCCGACGCGCGGTCGAGAGATCGTCAGTGTGAACTGCGCTGAGGGCTGTCGCGAGTAGCTCATGCATCGAGGATTTTTCTGTGACTGGAGCAGTCGACCATTCCTCGGTTTCGACAATGTATCGAGCCTTTGTAAGCGGAAGCGTCCTGACAGCACGGGCAGCGCCATCGCTTTCTTCGACCAGTTCTTCGAGGCGTTCAATCCACAGGCGGGCTTTATCGTAGTCGCCTCGTTGCAGGTCGCCGTACTGTCCCCAATCTAATGGATGGACGGTGTCACCCACACTATCGCCAACGACCCAAAGGTCGCGAGCGGCCTCGTAGGCGGACTGGTTATGCGTTGACACGAGGTCCCACATGCCATGTTGAATGAAGATATGTGTTGGCATGTGCCGCGCATGGGCAACGGCTGGTGCGATTTCGGCGTAACGATACGCGGCATCAAGCGCAAGAGGTGCGTGTAGGGGGTCATCAAACGCATGAATGGTGTAGTGCGGTGCCCCTGGGTGGTCACGGTTTTGCGCGAAGACTCTCATCGCAATGGTGCCGGCCTTAATTTCTAATCGAAGGGATTGATCCCCAAGTGCTCTCGAACCCGCCAGAAGTGACAGGGCATAGAAGGTCGAGACTTCTGGGTCATCTGGATAACGCTCGTAGAGGGATTCCATCCGGTACATGTAGGCAACACGTCGTTCGTTGTACGTGCCTTCGTGTCCCCAGAGGGCTTCAACTGCGGCAAGAAAGCCTTTTTCTCTCTCCGTGGGCGCCTTGTGTGCCCGTTCGGCGACTGTGGCGCCGAGGCGGGAGAGGACTGCGCGCGGATTGTCCTCATCAAGTCCGCCAACACCGAACAACGGATGGTTGTAACTTAACGTTTCGCCCCAGTAAGCCATAGCGAAATCAGGATCAAATTTCTGTGCAGTTTGGAACTGTTCAATGGCTTGCTTCCATCCGAAACTATGAAGAATCGCAACGCCTCGTAGGAAATGCTGTTGAGCCTCTTGGGAGTTCGTTGAGGTCGGGAACTCGAGAACACCGACCTCAGAAAATTGTGCTGAGACAGGCAATGCGGTGAATAACACTACGAGCAGGCAGGCAGTTATCTTCATTGGACCCTTTCGGCAACAGTTGAAGTATTCAGGCAGAGTATCACAGGTTTTGCTTTGAGAACCTTCGGGTGCATGGATCGATCGACGGTTCGATATAATCGCGGCCGCATGTCGTTGGTCTGCAAACGTTGTGTCGTGTCCGGCCGTGTCCAGGGAGTCGGCTATCGTAATTTTGTCCGAGAGGTTGCGAGCAGAGAAAAGGTTTCCGGATACGTTAGAAATCTTAGCGATGGTAGCGTCGAAGTGGTGCTGTGCGGTGGTATGGAATCGATAGAGCGGGTTGAGCGGAGTTTGTTGGCTGGGCCGAGTGCTGCCCGAGTTGATGGTGTCGAATCAACACTACGTCCGGTAGAAGCTTTTCAGTCGGAATTTGAGATTCGGGCAACAATGAGGAGAACAGGAGAATAGTATGGAGTCGCTGAAGTCACTGATAAGAAATGTCCCAGATTTTCCAAAGCCAGGCATTTTGTTTTACGACATTACCACTCTACTTGCGGATGGTGACGGCCTTCGTCAATCGATCGATGCATTGGCGAACCCCTATCAGGGACAGAGCATTGACTTGGTGGTGGGTATTGAAAGTAGGGGATTCATTTTTGGAACTGCGGTGGCCGATCGCTTGGGTGTCGGCTTCGTTCCCGTACGGAAACCGGGAAAATTACCAGCGAAGACCGTCAGCGTGGAGTACGAACTTGAATACGGAACTGATGTGCTGGAGATGCACGAGGATGCCGTCCGTGAGGGGCAACGCGTATTAGTTGTTGACGATCTTTTGGCGACAGGTGGCACCGCAAAAGCGGTAGTGGACTTGCTTGTCGGTCGAGGCGCGGAGATTCAAGCCTTGGCGTTCCTAATCGAACTTGAATTTTTGCCAGGGAGACAGAAATTAGCGGGCCAGACGATACATTCGGTCTTACGGTACTGATGATGCCTATGGCATGGGGTGTGTGTGCTCGTTCGGTGCTATTTAAACAGGGTGCGATACGTTGATAGATGAACTGTTGTTGGTATTGCTGTTTGGCGGTGTGGTAGCGTCGGTTGGTCTAGCAATGACGCTCTATGAGCGTCGGATACGGAAGCAGGAACACAAAGAACAACTGATGGCGGTCTTACTAACTGGGACGGCGGCCGCGGTTGCTCGGGCAGAACCCAGAGAGTTATTGGCGTGGCAGGCGACTGCGGTTACCGCGCGACGACTTTTCCCGGAGGTTATTGACGAGATAGAGGCAACCGGGGGGGAGTCCTTCCCGATACCAAAGAAGGTTGCTGAGGATGCCCACGCGAGATGGACTGCGCAGTGGCTGGCTTGGGAACATCATCACGACGCAGAGTTTAGAAAACGGACAAGCGTGTTGCAGGCAGAACTGCAAGCGGTTGGACAGGAGCATGCGCCTGACGGTCACGCTCGGATCGCCGCCCTGGAAGATGAGAAATTACAAAGTTATCAGCGACGTTATGAAGAATATGTGCAGATCGGTAAAGGACTAACCGACCTGCTCGAAGGTAATTCGAAATAAGGACGGCGCACCCGGTCTGAATGAGTGAACCAGGCGCGCCGTTTGCTCAATGGCAGTTGCAGGGATTAGCTAACCTCTTCGTAGGTTCCCTTCCACAACCCGTCTGCGTGATTCAGGATTCCGTCGGTTTTGAGTTTGCATCCATCTGAGAGGTCGTGGTCCAGTTTGATGCGTATTCGGAGTTCCATGCCGAGTCGCTTCCACGTGCCGTGGGCTATGTCTGGGATCACGGAGCCATCATCAAGGACGGTTTTGGCAATCCACGTGCAAGTTCCGGTGCTGGCGTCGCCGTCAGCAAGCGACTGACTGTAACTAAGACTCCCAAACGGTGCATTGAAATCAGTCGCAGTGCCTTTAAACGAAGAAAGATGGGTGAGGATCCCTGGTGAACTCTCGGTGAGCGTAAAGCTTGTTCGGGTTAAGTTGAATTCTCCTGAGTCGGCAATAATGATCTCCTTCGTTTACTGTGAGTAATATTGTTCTTCATTGAGTGTTCCTGATAGTAATAAAAGATTGACTAGTGTTTAAAACAATAGAGTCGGTTGTGGGCGATGCATTTGGATACACATCGCGGCAGAGACCGGCGCTTGTGAGTCGGAGTATGAGGCGTGACGCGTATCGGGATAGTGCTTATGGTGGGTTCACTGCCCCTGTGGCTGGTGTTGCCGATCCTGCCATTTATCGGTGTTTCTATTGCCGCGAAAGCGATGGCGGCGACGGCCGTTGTTGTGGTTGCTGAGCTGATGTTTTGGGGAGGGGCTGTATTGGCGGGCCCTGCGACTGTTCGGCGTGTCAAGGGCTGGTGGCGTCGCGAGCCGACGAAATGATGGCCTCGGAGTGAATTTTGTCGCGGCGTCGTGCATGCGTCCCGGAACTAATAGCAGCAGGAATAAAGCTGGCAGTATTATGGGAAGATCAAAAACGCTCGGTATGCGCGTGTAGCTCAGCTGGATAGAGCGGCGGCCTCCTAAGCCGCAGGCCACAGGTTCGACTCCTGTCACGCGCGCCACTTTAGTCAGCTGGACATACGCATCGAGAACGGAGTGAATGATTTGCGGGGATTCGAAGGAGTTAATTTGAGAAGTAGATGTCGGCTAAGTGTGTTTGGGCTTTTGGCAATGTTGGTTTGTGGTTGCGGCAGTGGTGGTGCGAGCAAGACTGGCGGCGGTGTTGGCACCTCGCCGATCGCGCCGACTACGGCAAGCACACCGACGGGGACAACAGTGGAGCATGAACTAGGCGTGTGTGGGGTCATCACATTGGATTCAACACAAACACCAAACTTTGTGCCGATTGTTATACCGGAGACTGACCCGATGTACGGCGTAGGATGGCATTACTGTATGAAGGCCTTTGGTGTCTCAATGTGGGCGGTAGAGAAATTCCCTGAATCGCTACTGCGGCATGTGACCGCAGTAACAGCAGGGTTGCTCGACAACAATGAAGATGGAAGTGTTGACGATCCTTCACTTAACGCAGAGTTGGTCAGAAATTATGCGGCCATGTATCTCGTGGATGAATTAGAAAAATTTTCACAATTCGATTTTTCCGACAGCAGCAATATCCATCGGTTTAAGGTCACGATCTCTCAGCACAGCGGTGAGACTGATCCGTTCGGTAGTTTGTGCGCGGAACATTGTGGTCAGCCGAATGATGTAACGCTTGAGGAGGTGTTGCATTTGATCCAAACGGCAGGCTATGCGTTTGCACATCCGGATCTCAGCATGAAAGCGCCAAGTTTATTGACGGATGCGATGGCGGTGGCTCAGGCAAATGGTGACTACAATAGTGATGGCAATAATTGTTTTGGGGAATGTGCGGGCATTGAATATTTGTACTGGGGATTGACGAGCCTAATGGGTGCACAGGGTGCACCAGGACGTTGTGCGGCGATATCTGCGGAATGGAAATTGTGTACGAGCGAGAAGGTCCAGACTAAAAACCCGACTCTCTATACGCTACTGACGGATCCCATTTACCAGCTTCCCACGCGATTACCTGACGGGCAATACCAATAGCTAGGTAGCTTACTCGCACGTCAGCCGTTCTGGTCGATACGGTCGGGTGGTCCTGGTAAGGAAATAGCTCGGTTGGCATAGTGATTCCAACCGAACACTTCCTTGATGGGCATTGCTAGGTCCCAGCCTTGCTGTGTGACCTCTGGGACTGAAAAATTAAATTCAAATGGAAAAACGCAGTGGCCCTCGAATTCTTCGTTCCATGACCCGACTATGTAGACGGGTGCCGGGAATTCAGATGTGCCGAGTTGTTGCGACCATCTTTTTTTGATGTGATAGGTCTCGTGGACTTGGACGAGCAGTTTCATGAAGTCTGCGTAGCCAGATCGGCCAAGCTGCAGCGTTGGGTGCGCAGGTTTCGCGAAACCCGGAGAGAGGTTAGGAATAACGTGTATGTTACGTTGCGTGAATCGATTCCTTACGTTAGCGACGGCATCGTAAGTACGTCGGAGTATGCGTACTTGGTTCTCTATGTAGGAGGAGGACATTTGTATTGTCGCAACCGTGCCACGCTTTAGATTTGAGGCGTGATGATAGACGTGAATTGCGTCAAAGTTTTGAGTCCGTCGAAATCGGTCATCGGCGAATTGCCCTGTCGCAGATAGATACATCTCTTCACCGACGATGTAGGGCGCCACGCCATAGATCTCTTTGAAGATTTCTCGACCTTCGTACACTAGGGCATCAATTGCCCAAAAATTACCACTGAGGACGGGTAGACGTCCCCACGTGTGCGTCCCAAAAATAAAAAGTACGGGCCGGTTGTCTACCGTGAATAGTCGCGCCGGTGTTTCGTCCCTGATCTCTTTAAAAAAGAGTGCCATTTGCCGAAAGTCTTCCCGGAAATTCTTTTGCACATCAGCATTGATGAAGTCGATACGGCCGCCGGTGAAGGGCAAGGCGATTGTGCTTTCATAGAGTAGGCAGACGTGTCGCGTATTAACGTTGGGGGCCTTTAAGAAAGCGTTTCGGTAATTCGATTGATTATCTTTGTTCTCACGAACAGGAATCCAACTAAGCGCGTCGACAGTGATGCCGATTTCATTTTTAAGGCGATGGAATTCTGGTTCGACAGTTGGATCGTAGGAAAAGTAATCCCCACCTTTATATCGGACCGTCTGCCAACCAGCTGGTCGGTCAAGGTCGTTGTACCATCCGTAGTGCCACGCAATCGTAATGGGTCGGTTTGGTGTGACCCCTGAAGCTTGATACAGATCAAGCGACGAGAGACAGTTGTCAATCGCGGTTTGATCGACGCGACCGCGGCCAAAGACGTCGATTCGATGATCGTATCCATCAGCGGGGTGAATTCCGTAGCCGCGTTGGGCGAATAGGGCATTCGCGAGAATGGTACGGTCGCGATCATCGAGGGTTCCATCTCCGTTGACATCAGCTAGATATGGAGGAAGCACAGGCGTAAGCGTCTGCCCGCGCAGTGCGTGGGGGCCTCCGAACCCCATGGCTGCAAGTGCGGACGCAGTTGAGAGGAACTCTCTCCTTGTCGGCATCTCTAAATCAAAGAAACTTATTGGTGCTTCGTTGCCTTCCCAAAATAGCCACTAACCTAAGCCGAAAATGACCGCAAGCCTACCATACGGAATGACTCTATGGGACTATCGCGTTGCAGAGCTCTGTCTTTTGGTAGAATTTTCAGACGAAGACCTACGCTATGAAGAGAACTGAACGTCATCATCTCAAAGAAGACCCTCTTGCCGCTAGCGTGTTGGCTCTTAGAGAAACTGCTTCCGGTAGTCGGTCAATAGGTATTGTTGTTGGTCTAATTGTCACCGGTCTTGTCGTGGTCGGAGGACTTTATGGTTGGCAGCAAAGCCGCTTAGCGCAGTCCGGTGAGATGCTCGCAACTGCGATGTCGGTACTTGAGGCGCCGATCGCAAGTGAGAACGAAGAGCAGATGGGTAGCGCAGGAGCGTATAGTTCTATCGAGGAGAAGCTCGAAGCCGCTCTGCCTTTGTTGGTTGCTGCGGCTGAAGAGTATCCGGGACTACCCGCCGGTATCGTGGCGCGTTATCAAGCAGCATCAGTTTTGGTGACATTAGGGCGGGTGGAAGAAGCCGTCGGTCATTTCGAACAGGTTTCGGAGACTGATACTGACGGTATTTACGGAAATATGGCTCGACTTGGTCACGCAGAGGCCCTTCTTTCAAATGGCGACTATGAGGAAGCCATCGCGCTCCTCGAAGTTGAATCGGCTTCATCCAGTGGCGATATTCCAATTGATGCGGTGTTGATGCGATTGGGGATTGCATACCAGTTAGCGAATCAGGATACCGAAGCGGTTTCGATTTTTTCGCGACTCCTGATTGAATATCCTGGTTCGCCGTATCGATTTGATGCGGAGACCAAACTCGATAGTCTTTCTGGTGGCGGATAAGTTCCCTAGGTGACACACCTATGGCCGCTGATAGCAACACTGTGAACCCAGATCTTCGGGTCGGACTGGTTCAAATGAGTTGCGTCGAGGACGTAGCTAGGAATATTTCGACTGCTGACGGCGCAATACGTAGAGCAGTTACGCGTGGCGCTCAAGTCATCTGCCTGCCTGAACTTTTTGCGACAAAATATTTCTGTCAAATAGAGGACCCCACGCATTTTGATATTGCTGAGCAGATTCCCGGGCCAACGACGCAACGATTTTCGGCATTGGCGCGAGAACTAGGCGTGGTCTTAATTGTGCCGGTGTTTGAAAAACGTGCCGCTGGCGTGTACCACAACTCGGCTGTCATTCTGGACGTTACTGGTGAAATATGCGGCGTCTACAGAAAGATGCATGTTCCTGACGATCCTCAGTTTCATGAGAAATACTACTTTGCGCCAGGCGACCAGGGATACGTGGTCGTTGACACGGCCTTCGCTCGGATCAGTGTCTTGATTTGTTGGGACCAGTGGTACCCAGAGGCAGCGCGTTTGGCAGCGCTTGATGGTGCTCAAATTATTTTTTATCCCACCGCGATTGGATGGCTGGAACAAGAAACATACGTGGTAAGGCAGGAACAACAAAACGCATGGCGGACGATGCAGAGAAGCCATGCCATCGGTAACGGTGTTTTCGTTGCGGCGGTGAATCGTATTGGCAAGGAAGCTATTGGAGTGGATAGTGATGAGCTTGAGTTTTGGGGCCATTCTTTTGTGTGCGGGCCGACGGGGTCTGTGTTAGCTGAGGCTCAAGGCGGGACCGACGAGATCATAATAGCCGATTGCGATTTAGAGGTTATTGAAGAGCAACGAAGGCATTGGCCTTTCTTACGCGACCGGAGAGTTGACAGTTACAAGCAGTTGTCGGAGCGCTATATTGATTCGGCTTCGGCAAGGTCGCGGTATTCGAAGTCGTAATGTCTGTTGTTTTGAGTGGTTGCCCGGCAGCAATGGGATTTCGGATGCCGGCTGAATGGGAACCGCATGCTGCGACCTGGATGGTCTGGCCTCATAATCGAGATGATTGGGATGTTAAAACGAATGCTGCCGAGTGGTGTTATGTAGAAATCATTCGACACCTTATCCGTTATGAACGTGTTGTTCTGATTTGTCAGGGTGAGGCTGTTCGGGAGCGTGCGAAGGCACGTTTGACGCGTGGCGGGGTAATGCACTCCGCGTATGACACCCATACTATTACGACGAACAGGTCTTGGATACGCGATTCCGGTCCTATATTTTTAGTTTCTTCCAGAGGTTCTGGTCGGAAGGTCGCAGTCACGGATTGGGCGTTCACCGGGTGGGGGAGATACCGATCGTACAGTGCTGATAATCGATTGCCAGAGCGCATTGCAAATAGGCTTAAGGTGCCCAGATTTATCGTTCAAGCGAGCCAGGGCGACCGGGCTGAAAATGTGGTACTTGAGGGCGGCAGTATTGATGTGAATGGTGGTGGTGACCTGCTCGCCACTGAGCAATGTTTGCTTGGCGAAGTGCAGTCGAGGAATCCCAAACTCAATCGAGCGGCGTTAGAGGAAGTCCTGTGTAGTTATTTGGGAGTGAGCAACGTGCATTGGCTTTCGGGTGGCATTGATGGAGATGACACTCACGGTCATGTTGATGACGTTGCGAGATTTGTCGCACCGAACACAATTGTGGCTGCGGTGGAGACAGATAGTACCGATATTAACTATGCGGTATTGCGGCAAAATTTTGAACGGCTTCGAAGCATTAGAAACACGAACGGCAATGAATTTGATGTGATTCCGGTGCCAATGCCTAGGCCCGTCCTGTTCGACGGACTACGTTTGCCGGCGAGTTATTTGAATTTCTACATCGGCAACAATGTAGTGCTAGTTCCGACATTTAATGATTCGAGAGATCAAAGAGCGTTGGCACTGTTTGAGGATGTTTTTCCTACCCGAGAGATTGTTGGAATTTATGCGGGTGATCTCATTCTTGGGCTTGGTGCGATTCACTGCCTCACGCAGCAACAGCCAGTCGGGGATTGTTGCGATGATATCGGACTGGATCAGGATTTTTGATCTTTGGAGGTCAGAAATTGAGTGGCCGGAACTGGGCTTCCATTCACACTGAGGGACCGACCGTGCGTGACAAACTGTGGTGCAACTCTTTCTTCTAAGCGTTTCGCAGCGGAATTAACGAAAGCACTTGTCAAGAGAGGGAACGCGAGAGTGGCATCCGCATGAACTGTAATTTGATCAGCTTCTGCGGACAGTTTCCCCCAGCTTTGCGCCTCGTTAAGTGTTGACCCAGAGGCCCCACCGAAATAAGGGGTGTCTGTAATCAGCTGTATGGCGTATTGATGACCGGTAATTCTTTCGTCGTAAAATCCAGCCTGGACACTTGCTTGGTTGATGAAATTTTTTGGCGTCCCTCCGCCTAATACGATGGAAGCTGTATGAGGTTGTCGGTGCACCAGGTTGGCCGATTCAATAATGTCAGCGATTACGTCTATTTTTCCGGCGGTTTGATCGACGTGCCTGGCCTGCGAAAGCCCCATGCCGAGTGATGAATCGGCGATAGCTGGGCAATAAATCGGAAGCTGTTGTCGGTAGGCGGCAGTGAGGATGCCGTCCGCGCGTGTTTGTTGCCATAGAAATCCACCGAGCTCATACAAAAATTCCCGACTGGTGTACGGTCGACTCTCCAAACTGGCTGCGAACGAAGCGATCCAACTGTCATTGTCAATGAATTCATCCTCATTGATATAGGTGTCATACACTCGGTCGATATGGTGTGCTTGCAACTCGGCGTCATTTGCCTTCGGATCTCCGAGGTAATGATGGCGACCCCGCGTTTCATGGAGGTCGTGATACAAATTCGCGCCGGTGGAGACGAGGCAATCAAATGCTCTGTTATGAATTAGTTGGGCGATCGTTAGCCGAAGTCCACCCGCTGTGAGTGCGCCGGCCATTCCGAAGAAAATGAGAACATCGTCAGAGACCATTCGCTCCCAGATTCGTCTCGCTGTGGCGAGATTTCTGCCTTGGAATGAAATCTTCTCCATACGGCTCAGTAGATCGTCAGTTGATTGTTCCGCGGTTGTTTCAAATGGCGTCGACGGGGAAGATAACAATCTCTCTTTGCTGGACGAGCGTGGGTTAGTCATGACAATTAATCCGAAATATCGTCTTTCAATCTTGCTAAAAACAACATCGCGTCTACAGGTGTGATCCGTTCGAGATCGATTTCTGCTATTTGCGCTACGACGTCATCATTCTTTGTCGAAGAAAGTTCAAATAATCCAATCTGGGCTTGCTTAGATTGTATGGAATTGTCGAAGGATGGGCGCCCGGTGTGAGAGAGTTCGTCGCCTTCAAGGCCAGCGAGAATCACCTTCGCTCGTGCAATTGTTGGGGCCGGTAATCCGGCTAAACGAGCCACCTGGATCCCGTAACTACGGTCGGAACGCCCCGGTTCGACTTTGTGCAGAAAAATAATGTCGTCTTTCCATTCCCTCGCGGCTACGTGGTAATTGGATACGGCAATGTGGGCCTCTGCTAATTCGGTAAGTTCATGATAGTGCGTGGCGAATAAGGTTTTTGGTCTGTGACTGTCGTGAGTAACAAGATGCTCGGCCACTGCCCAAGCTAGACTCAGCCCGTCAAAAGTGGCGGTGCCGCGGCCAATTTCATCGAGCAATACGAGACTGCTTGATGTCGCGAGATTTAGAATTCTCGCAGTTTCTTGCATTTCAACCATGAATGTTGATTGCCCTCTAGCAATGTCGTCGGATGCGCCGACGCGGGCGAATATTCGATCTGTTATTGGAATGCGCGCGCACTTAGCGGGAACGAACGATCCAGTGTGCGCGAGGAGCACGATAATGGCCGTTTGGCGCAAATATGTGGATTTCCCCCCCATATTAGGACCCGTTAGGAGCATAAGTTGTTGATCAACATTGTTAAGTGTTAAGTCGTTTGGGACAAAAGAGTCGGTGCGAAGTTCGACTACAGGGTGGCGTGCATCTGTAAGTGCGAGGTCGGATTCGCCTGTGATCACCGGTTTGCAGTAGTCACGAAGAGATGCCGTTACAGAGAATGACAGCAGTACGTCAAGTGCCGCTATAGCTCGTGCAGCGGCTTGGACATGCTCCGCGTCCGATGCGACACGATTAATCAAATCTGCAAATAGTTCTTGTTCTCGTATCAGGATCTTGTCATCCGCACCGAGTGCCTTTCTCTCGTACTCCTTCAAAGCAGGGGTAATAAATCGTTCTCCGTTCGCGATAGTCTGCTTCCGATGATAGTCGTCAGGAACGGCGTGCAAATTTGGCTTTGAGACCTCTATGTAATAGCCAAAGACGCGGTTGAATTTCACTTTCAACGAACTGATTCCTGTGCGCTGACGTTCGGCTGTTTCTATTGAGGCAATCGATTCTTTGGCGCCTTGGCTCAGGCTTCGCGTCTCGTCGAGTTCACGGTCGACGCCTTCGCGAATCATGTTTCCGTCTCGCGCGAACGTGGGAGGATTCTCGACTAGAGTGTGCTCAATATCATCTACTACTGCACTGAGGTCTTTAATGCCGTATATGAGCGCACGTAATAGCGGTGCACTAAGGACTTCTCCGTGGGTGCGAAGCGTGGGGATAATTTTGAGTGAAGTTTTTAAAGCGACAAGATCTTTCGGCCCGGCATTTCCAAGAATCCCCCGTCCGATAAGCCGTTCAAGATCGAAAATCGAAGTCAAGTCGCTTTGAAGCTTCTCGCGGACAATCGCTCCGGCCACTAGTTCCTCAACGGAGTCTAATCGGTCTAAAACCGAATCTCGACGACAAAGGGGTCGGGACAGCCAAGAGCGTAGTAGGCGCGCCCCCATCGGCGTTTTTGTTTCGTCGATCTCTTGAATGAGAGAGCCGGTGCGATCACCGTTTGCGCCCTCTAGAATTTCAAGGTGCTTAAAGGTTGCAGGATCAATTAATAAACAGTCTGTACGATCACGGACGTCCAAACCGCGTAGATGGCTAAGGTTTCCTTTTTGAGTGTGTTGTAGATAGCTTAGCGCAGCTCCGGCAGCAGCGATGCTGGCGGTGTTCTTTTGAGCGTCGATGCCAAATCCGTCAAGCGTGGAGACGCCAAAATGTTCCGTGAGCGTTCGGTATGAGTGTTCCAACCCGAACGTCCAAGAGTCGACGCTCGTAATCGTTACGTCGCTGGGAAGCGCTGCACCGCGTGCGGTCTCAGCGAGTTCCCCGGGAAGAATGAGTTCTTTCGGCCGGACGGCTCGTACTTCATCAAGGACATTTCGAGACATGCACGTGTCGGTAAACTCTGTGACACGAAATTCGCCTGTTGAAAGATCCGCGATTGCAAGGCCAGTGGTTGGATCGGACGAGTGTTCATTTGAAAACAGTGCCATTATGTAAGCTGGTTCTCGAGCGTCCAAGTAGTTGGCGTCCGTAAGTGTGCCAGGTGTGACCACACGGACAACGTCGCGACGTACGAGCCCTTTGGCTTTCTTGGCGTCTTCGACTTGATCACAAATTGCAACACGGAAGCCCTGCTTTATGAGGCGGTTGAGGTAGTTATCTACGGCATGATGAGGGACGCCGCACATTGGAATTTCTGCGCCGGCGGAATCTTTGGATCGGGACGTCAACGTGAGCTCAAGGGCGGTAGCGGCTGTGACGGCATCTTCGTAAAACATCTCAAAAAAATCGCCCATGCGAAAGAATACAATTGCGTCTGGGTGTTGCCGCTTAGCTTCCAAGTACTGCTTCATCGCTGGCGTATGATCCTTTTGGACGTTGTTCGGGCTTTTCGGTGAGCGCGCCATCGGTGTGATGGTAGCATCGCAGCAATGGATGACGGAGAGCAAACAAAGACTTAGGCGAATGTCTATTCTGAGTATTGATACAAGTACAAAATCAGGGAGTATTTCTATTTGGCTTAGCCCAGAGAAATCTGTGGATTGGATTGGTGACCCGTCTATCAGCCACGGGGAGCGTCTACCAAACGATATTGCAAGGGTTTTGGAGCGTGGAAATATTGAGTTGACTGACGTCGAACTATTTGGAGTCGGAATTGGTCCGGGTTCATTTACGGGTCTGCGTGTTGGTATCTCGACGGTGCAGGCGTTGGCTGTTGGGCAACAGCGACAAGTGGTTCCGGTGCCGACGCTGGATGCTGTGGCCGCGGTAGAAATCAACCAACGCGCCGATGAGGTATCAAGGGCGCTAAATCTGGATGTGGCAGAGGAAAATAGATACACCGTTGTTTGGATGGATGGCCAACGCGGGCATGTGTTTGCGGGGTTGTATCTGCCAGGTCCCTTGGTTTCCGGCGTAGTTCGGCCAAAATGTGTTTTAGGTCCGATGGTCGGGTATCCTGCGAAGGTCTTGGATGCAATGAGCGATGCTTTAGGCAGTTTTGGTCAGAGTGTAATGTTGTCAGTCGTGGGTACGGCAGCCGATCGAGACAAAGACATGCTGGAATTCCGTTTAAGGGGACTGGCTGGCGATCTGTCTATAGTGAGTGGTGAATTCGCATTGGCGCCGGTAATGGGGCGTTTAGTGGCGGCGAGACAATATGACGCCGTTGGTCCGGACGGTGTGCAGCCGTTGTACGTTAGGTCACCAGACGCTGTGCTGGCACGCGATCGTCAGTTTGGTCGATCATGAATCGGCGAGAGTCGAATAATTCAGCGAATTGTGTTGTTTTACGAATAACCGACGAACTACGCATAGACGAGCTAGTAAAGATTAACGTGGAAGCGTTTACACATCCATGGACCAAAGAAATGTTTTTGGATGAACTTCGGTGCCCGAATCGGTCGTATCTATATGCCGCCTTTACGCGGAGTAGAAGAATTGCTGGCTATTGTTCTGTTTGGGCAATCGAGGACACACTTCAAGTGAATAGCCTCGCTGTGGCCGTGCAATATCAAAGGCAAGGTATTGCGGGTTCCTTACTGAAGGAAATAGTGACTTTGGGCCGAAAACTTCGCTCATTGACTATCTCTTTAGAGGTGAGGAAATCGAATAGAGCTGCTCGGAGCTTATATGGACGGTACCGCTTTAAAGAAATCGGTGCAAGAGCCGGATATTACAGGCAGCCGACCGAGGATGCCGTAATCCTGAGTAGGTGCCTTGAATCGCGTAGGGGTGTGTGATAATTTTCAACCGCATTAAGGAAGCGGCTCATGCCACGTTTCTATATTGGGAATTGAACAGTCAGGAGGCAGAATGACGAATGACCAAGCCGTACGTGAGGTCCTGTTGCAGCAAGATGAGGAATATCGACGACTCTCAATGCAGCACCAAAGTTACGAAACTAGACTTCGCGAGCTGACTGGTCATTTGTACCCAAGTGGTGACGATGAGCTTGAGAAAGTCCGACTGAAGAAGATGAAGCTTCAGGTGAAAGATCAGATGGAGGGTATTCTTCGTCGGCATCTTACGCCGAGACTTGTCGTGAACTCAGCCACGGCTGAAAGCTAGAGCGGTTCATCTCCCGCTACTATTTCACAACCCACGCGCATGGATCGAGACGGGCTTCCGTTCGTTATTTGCCCATTGGTTATTGGGGCATCTCTGATCGGATTTGGACAGGTGCTTGGTGGCTTGCTATTTGTAGCTCTGGCGGTTGCGTTAGGGCTATTTTTTAGGGACCCTGAGAGAACACCACCGGACAATTTGAACGCTGGGGATATTCTGTCCCCGGCTGACGGTCGCGTGCTTCATGCGGGCGAATCGCAACCCTCCGTGGCCCCAGACGGAAATTGGCTTCAGGTAAGCATCTTCCTCTCTCCTCTAGACGTGCATGTCAACAGGGCACCTGTTGGCGGGAGAGTGATTGACGTAACCTATCGGCCTGGAAGGTTTCTTGCAGCGTTCAATAAACGGTCGGCTCAGGAAAATGAAAGGTCTGAGATTCTTGTTGAGAGTGGCGGGCAATTAATTGCATTTCGACAAGTTGTGGGCTTCTTGGCGAGAAGGGTAGTTTGCCGTATTAAGCCAGACATGGTTGTGGATCGGGGTCAACGATTCGGTATTATGAAGTTTGGGTCTCGAATGGACGTCTTTATGCCGATAACAGCACATGTGAGTGTTAAGGTCGGTGATGTGGTTCGTGGTGGCGAGACGGTAATTGGGACGCTTGCGAGCATGAAATGAGTAACGTTTTAGCGATGTTTCGACGGCAAAGCCCACGACAAAGACGCCCGCGAAGAGGTGTGCTCTTTTTGCCAAGTATGTTCACCGTTGCGAATATGTTTTGCGGTTGGGCGTGCATCGTGTATTCAATGCGCGGGGATTTTGTCACAGCGGCACCATTTATTGGCATTGCAAACGTATTGGATCTCTTAGATGGTCGGATTGCTCGGGCGACCGGATCGACCAGCGACTTTGGTGTTGAATTTGATTCGCTTGCGGACATTATCTCGTTTGGCGTAGCACCGGCGACGCTGGTCTTTGCATGGGGCTTGGAACCGCTTGGGCAACTGGGATGGGCGGTAGCTTTCCTGTGGTTAACCGCGGCTGCGGTCCGCTTGGCGCGTTTCAATGTGCAGACAAAAGGTAGTGAAAAAAAGTATTTCGTTGGCATGCCGAGTCCTGCGGCAGCGGGCGTGCCGGCAGCGACGGTGTTTGCGCTACCTGCTGGGTTCGCGGAACCGTTCCCGATTGCTGGTGCGTTAATAGTGATGTTATTACCAGCCGGACTCATGGTTAGTCGCGTAAGATTCAGGAGTTTTAATTTTCTTATACCCGGACGGCAGCGGTCATATATGATGCCGCTCGTAATTGCTACCGTCATTGGGGCGGTTGCCGCAGAGCCCCAGATCGTTTTAGTTGTCTTGGCTTATGCCTACCTGTTGTCCGGAATTTTCGGCTACATAGTTAGCCGTGGACGGACGCCACGAAATTCTACAGACCTTGCGGATGGACAGGAAGTAAATCGTTCGGCCTCATGAACTCATTCGATCATCTGAGCTAAATGGAAGCTTTACGGTTACGGATGTTCCCGACCCGGGCGTGCTGTGAACGTCAATGGAGCCGCCGTTAAGTTCGACGTTCCGTTTCGCGATAGCCATTCCGAGTCCAGTCCCAGTTACTTTCGTCGAAAAGTACGGCTCGAAGATTCGACGTTGTGTTTCCTCATCAAGCCCACCTCCGGTGTCCCGGATCGCGATTGATACGGCATTGCGCATTTCGCAGACATCAATCGAGAGGCGTCCGGTCCCGGGCATGGCGTGTAAGGCATTTTCGATGATGTTTGTGAGCGCTCTTCCGACTAAGGTCGGATCGATGTGCATGTGAATCGGCGAGCCCGGAAAGCTCGTAAGGATTTCAATCCTATTAGATAAGCCGCGGCGATATGGATCGATCGCCGCCGAGAGAACCTCATCAACTGTTACATCCCGTTTGTTTAGGTCTGGTGATGTGCCGTAATTTGAAAAATTGGACGAGATGTTCCGTAGATTCGTGACCTGTTTCAGAATTGATGTAACGCAATCGTCGAGTACTGGACCGAGTGGTTTGCCTTTGTCCGTGTGCACCCGCAAAAGGTGTTCAGCGGATAGTTGGACTGGTGTTAACGGATTTTTGATTTCATGCGCGACCTGTCGAGCCATCTCGGCCCAGGCTTTGAGCCGATTCGTGTGGGCAAGTTCTTTGCGTTGTTCAGTAAGTTCATTTGCCATCTGGTTAAATGCAGAGACGAGTTGTTCGAGTTCATCATCTGACCTGGTGACGATAGGCTCGTCGTAGGTGCCCTGGGTGATTCTTCTTGTGGCCTTCGTTAATTGTTGTACTGGATTAGCAATTCGGTCAGCAATGTAGTAGCTACTGATTGCGCCGAGTAGAATGAGTAGCATCACCGAGAGTAAAAGGCCGCGATCAAATTCATCGATTTGTTGGTCGATTTCATACTGGCGCGACGCCAGTGGCACAGTCACTATAGAGTCGGGAACACCTGGCAATAGCGGGGCGGCGGCAACGAGGTAATCTCCTTGCCCAATGGAATCTGTAGTGACGAAGCTTTGGGATTGTGACAGAACGATGGCTTCATAGACTTCATCAGGTGTCCGTGTCGGTAATATGCCGGAAGCAAAGAGGTCTCGTTCGCTAGTCGCAACCAGGCGTGAACCTTCGAAGACGTTCACATCCTGATCAATGACTTGACTCACGAAAACAAGTAAATCGTCGCTAACCTGAGCACCGTCGGTATCTTCGGTGGTGCTCAACTCTGAAATGACACGTTGTGCAATTAGTGCTGTTCTGGTCGCAAATGATTCTGCGTCGCTCTGTAGTTGTGCGATTGCGTAGTTTCTGACTGCAAATGCTAACAGCAGTATGGGCACGACGGCCCCAACAACAAATGCAATAAAGAGTCTGCGGTAGAAACTCGTTCTAACTTCGCGCAGTAAACCGTATCCAAATAGATTGCCGGCACCTGATACTTGACCGGATGCCGTCGACAGAAATAGCCAGAGCAGATAGGCGACACCCATAAGAGCGACTATTTCAGCGATTCTCACGAGGTGATCGTAAATTGTCAGTACTGGAAAACCGAGAGCATAGATGCCATAGCGATTGTTGGAAAAGTAGACGTTGGAGGTGACGTCATTTGCCGTTAGCTGTGTCCAGAATGGGGTTCGCGTTTCGTAGATCTGTTCAAAGAGATCTTGGGTTATTGACCAGGCCCCGGTGTTCGTAGTGAATAGCGGTGTGAGGCCCCAACCGTACACTGCAACACCAATGTTCGCGCCAATTTGACCTGGGCCGGAAAAATTGCGGTCAAGTTGCATCGCTCCATAGTAAGGACTCGGAGTGTTGCCGAAAGGTAACGAACGGTAGTCAAGTGGGACATGAACCACAACAGTGCCGAGTGGAATGTCGGACTCAAGACCGGGACAAATACCACGCTGTGCGTGAAGAAGGCGGTGCTCCTGAGAACCGAACGGAGACACCTCGCCATAGACGTCCCATTCGCAATGCTCGGGATTCGTGGACTGGGCGACAGGGGTGTATTCTGGCAAATTGAATGCGAAGCGACTCACGAGTTCGTTCTCAGCCCCGTACAATTCAATCGCAGAAGTCAATCGAAGACGTGCAAGCTCGGTTTCCTGCCACAAAGAAAATGCCAGGTTCGGATCACCTGGAATCTGAGCGTCGTGCCGACTCTGATTCGGCCAGCGTAAGACATCTATCTTTTGGTCTATTTCAGATTGCGCAACTGAAAGACTTGTGAGCAGGTTTTGGGGGTGCGCAGCTGTCGAAGGCGCAAACGACTCTTGGATAAATCGAGACTTGGCTTCCTGGCTGGCTGTGACAACTCGGGGGTATGCAAGGATACTTGGGGTGACGAACACAGCGAACAGAATTATGAGTCGAGCTGATTGTGAGGCACTTCGGTAATGTTTTCTTATTGACGACTGGCTGACAGAAAGAATTAATGGGCCTAGAGAGAGTAGGACAAAGTTTAAACTTTGGGAGCCTGCGTAAACGGAGTAGAGAATAATTGGGACGATCCAACACGCTATCATCAAGACAGAGGAATGCTGGAAGGTGTTCCAACGAGAACTCGCGAGCGACAACGTCGACGCGGCGATCCACTGAGATGCGGTCGCCAGAAGCAATAACCCGAGGAGTAGACTGATCCTAGATGTGTCCCATGGATTTAGCGAAGGATAGGCTAGATCGAGACGGGAGTTTCCTGCGACGTCCCTAAGTAGCTGGTCGTAGAAGGCAATAAGCACGATTGACACTATTCCGGCTGAGAGCGCGCCGAAAAGGAGGTCGACTAGTCGCGGACGAGTTCTTCTTTGGTGCCATAAGCGTCGCGTTGATCCCGTTAAGCGTACGTAGACGGAACTAAGAATGATCATCGTTACGCCAAGGAGGAAAATATCTGCCGGCGTCCTAAACAATGCGGGAGCTATTTCCGATCGGAACGCGGCTAAAGGCGGGACCTGACTTATTGCTTCAGACGGTGATCCAGCAAGCCAAAGCACTCCTACGGCAGCAACTAGAGAGATGATTGTATGTGGCAAGTTATTGCTGCTGAGCTGCGTTTCGAGTCTCGCTGGATGTGTCAGGAGGGGCGCTGCCGTCAACATCAGTAACAGACCGCCGAAGACGGCTAGTGCCACGCGGTGTATATTTTGGCGCCAAATATTCCGACCAAGGACAAGGTCGTCCTCGGTAATCGTCACAGTAAGAAGATGGTTGCCATCCGATGTCGTTAGGGAAAACCTATGCCGGTTGTCGCCGAACTGATCATCTTCTGTCTGCTCGAATGTTAGCTTGATAAGCGAATTTGAAAACAGTCCGCGCTCGTTAGTTGGATTGATGTCTGTTCCAGTCGTCAGGAGGTACTCTGACGACACAGAACCGACTCTGCGGCGAGCAGGCCGATCGTTAGTGCTCTCTGGCTGAAAATTCCAGATTGGTCGAAGGACGACAAGTTTCAACCCGAGAGGATTCGTGACTATAAAGGTAGCCGGACCACCGAGAATTCTACTCAGTGGCAACTCCGTCGGACGGCCTCTCCACGCCCTCGCTGTCGCAGTTCCGTCATAGACCGTGGTTGCGACATATGGATAAGCCTCGTTTTGGAGGTTTCGGACCAAGTTGAATAATTGAGTGCGCGATATTCGGTTACTCTGAGTCGTCAGTTGTGTCGCAATTTCGGGTGCTGTTGCTAGTTGATCCGAGGATGATGTCAGGAACGCTCTAAGTTCAGTAAAGGCACGTCCCGTTTGCTCACTTACGCGTGCAAAAGCGGCGGCCTGTGTTCGCCCGTAATTTGCCCATTCAAGGGCGTAGCCGACTGCGAGAACTGCAGTGGCCGCAATACTGGCGATGATTAATGGGTGCCCCCATGATTTTCGATGGAACTTCATTTATCCGCTGTGATTCATTCTTTGTATATATTGAAATATTGCAAGTGTGGTGGAAATGTTGCGGGAGACAAAGCACGCATTGTTTCGAGATTTGTGTGCATAACCCACTGGCGGACCATGGCATTCACATTAGAAGCGATGGTTAACGGCTGGTCAATTAATTCGCTATTGCGATGAGTCGTGCGTCGGTTATGCCGTCTCGTTCGAGTCGGGCGATTAAACGCATGGCATGACCGTGTCCGAGAGCGTGTCCGATCCGAACACGCTGAAGTGTTCCTAAGCGAGTACGGCGACTAGTTGTAGCGTAGGCGGGATAGCCTTGCTCCCGTAATCTATCGACGGCTTCCTGCGCCATAGAGAATTGGTCATAGATCGCAATCTGTACTGTGAATCGACGGGCGTGACTCGCCGGGGGGGACGATGGTGGCAAAAACTTTGTTGTGAAGGATAACTGAGAGTGCGGAATCGTAGGGGGAGCAGGAAGCACAGGGTGAAGAGGAAAGACCGACGATAGTTGCTCAGGGCCGGCTGCTGGCGCTAAAACGGTAAGTCCGCCAGCTCTTGTCAAGATCACGGTGCGATTATCAGTAGGGGTCTCACGTTGGATGTGCTGGGGAGGCATAGCTAATTCGTTGTCGGCGCTAAATCGACCCAGAGGACGACCTGTTTCCGTATGAAAGAGCTGTACATTTGGTGATAATCCACTGAGTACAAGAGAATTTTGGATTCGCACTGGCCCACTCTCCGGTCGCCCTTGAAGTGGCATACGCCAACGTTGTGCACCGTTTTCCCGGTCGAGCGCCCTCACCATGTTGTCTAGTGATGTAAAGTACACGCGTTCTTCGTCAATTGCTGGTAGGCCGAGGATGTCCCCACCCGTTCGGAAGTACCAGTCGATTTGCCCATCGTCTAATCGTAATCTGTAGAAAAAATTATCTGAGGCGCCGACGAACACGGCATCGAGCGGAAGAATTTCCGCTGGCACGCCGGTCAAAGTCTGTTCCCAAACGAATTCCCCAGAAGACAATGCCAGAACGCGAACCGCACCACCAGTTTCCAATGCTAGTGGGATATACAATTGATCGCCGGAAATACTTGGCGCGAATTGAGGACGTGGATCGCCGCCTCGTGAGCCGAGATTCAATTGCCATAGCTCTTCGCCATCCACTGCTCGGAATGCGACTAGCGTTGTATCGAGAAGCGTCACGACCAGCCAGCCGTTCTTCATAGTTGGGCGAGTGAGTCGCGGTTGGCCTAGTTGGCGACTCCACAAAAGCCGCCCATCACTCGCGTTGAAGGCGATCAACATTTCCTCATAAAGCGCTATAAGTACACCGTTGTCTACAATTAAGTCGCCTTGAACCGGGCGGTGTCGAGCCCACAGATGAGCTCCGGTATCCAAATCAAGAGTCAAAAGCGTCCCGTCCATTAGAGGAAGATAGACGCGCTCCTCGTCAATCGCGGCTGGTCTACTGGTGGCTTGACCCAAGTCGAGGAACCAGGCTACGTCAACGGGGACGATCGGAGATGGACCGAGCGGTTTCTCTTGCGCGAAAACGCTACCGATAGTCACGAAGTAAATTCCGGGGGCCATTAGCGCCCACAGGCGCGGTAGATAACGGCCGTACGTATAACGTAAGGTCACCTGGCTATAATATGACACTACCTCACGCGCACGTGGCACATCAGACGATACTTGTTCTCGATTTCGGGTCTCAGTACACGCAGCTAATAGCTAGACGTTTGCGTGAGTTGTCGGTTTATTCCGAGATCGTCTCGCACAAGATTTCTGCTGTAGAAATTCGAAAAAGTCGACCGCAAGGGATTATTTTGTCAGGTGGCCCGGCTAGTTTGTCTGAGCCGGGGGCGCCAACGTGCGACCCCGATGTCTTTGAACTGGATATTCCGATTCTTGGGATTTGTTATGGAATGCAACTGTTGACAAAACAATACGGTGGCATGGTCGGAGGTGCGAGTGAGAGAGAGTACGGTCCTGCCACAGTAAGTGTCACAGCAGAAGGTGCTGAGGGTTTATTCCGGCACGCTCCAGCGGAACTTAAGGTATGGGCGAGTCACGGAGATTTTATTCGTGAAGCGCCACCGGGGTTTGATGTGATGGGGACAAGCCCGAATGCCCCTGTGGCTGCAATGGTAGATCCTGATAGAAAACGGTACGGTCTTTTGTTCCACCCGGAAGTCGTGCACACAGACCACGGTTCGACGATTCTAGAAAACTTTACGCATGTTTGCGACTGTCGGGGTGACTGGACAATGTCTTCGTTTGTTGATGAAGCAACGGAGACTATACAAAGTACGGTTGGGAGCAATGGTCGTGTTTTGTGTGGTTTGAGTGGCGGGGG
>MDTE01051809.1_pt1 | contig 49850 bp, 41 predicted proteins | sample 811231 | NCBI WGS metagenome assembly MDTE01 (sample SAMN05326651, study PRJNA326480) | marine metagenome | isolation source: seawater | place: Indian Ocean: Red Sea | collected 2010 | reverse complement strand
TATCTTGTGAATCTCTGAATTCGGTGCCAGTAGTAGATCGCGCGCAGAATCTTTCAGCGGTCCTTTTATCCACTCCCCAACTGGTACCGTGAATCCAGCTTTCGGGCGACGCGAAATTTGATTTGGAATTAGGTCCGAATACGCCCATTTTAGTATTTGCTTTCCTGATGTCCCAGATATTGAGTGTTCATCTGGAATTGTCGATGCAAAATCTAGCAAATTGTGATCTAAAAATGGACTCCGTACCTCAAGCCCGTGTGCCATAGACATTCTGTCGGCTTTGACCATTAAATCACCAGGTAAGTACGTGATTGAGTCGGCCCATTGAGCTGACCTGACGGTATGTGAACTGCCAAACTTTTCGAACGCTGCTGACATGTGGTCTTTCCAGCCACCTTTGAGTGAAATCGCTGAAACGAAATCAGGGGTGAAGGCGTTTGCGTGTGTTTCTGAGCGGATCTGTTGCATCCATCCCATGTACCACTGGCCTGCTGATTCGGTTGGGGGATAGGTTAATCGTTTGATCCGCCGTAGATTATTTTTCTTTCCTGGGGATTCCATAATCATTTTGGTAATTGGGCTGATCAGGTGCCTTCGCACTAAGCTCGGCAGCTTGTGATATTTGGTGGCTATCTTCAGACCTATATATCGGTCATATCCGCCAAATGCTTCATCTCCACCGTCCCCGGTAAGTGCAACGGTCACGTGCTGTCGTGTTTGCCTGGATAAATAATACATTGGGATCATTGATGAGTCGGCAAAAGGTTCATCGGCGAAACGGACAATGGATTCCAGATCACCGATCAAATCGGGTGTTACAGTGAATTATTCGTGATCTGTTCCAAAGCGCTGAGATATGACGTTTGCGAACTTAAGTTCACTATAAGATTTTTCTTCAAAGCCGATTGAAAAGGTCTTTAGTTTTGACTTTGTCATTTGAGCGGCGGCGGCAACCACTATAGATGAATCCAGTCCGCCGCTTAGGAAGAAACCCAACGGTACATCGCTAATAAGCCTTGACGAGACAGCGATATCGGTCAAGCGGCGAGTCTCAGTTGCAGCTTCTTTAGCGGTGATCGATCTGTCGATGGTTGTGTTTAATTCCCAGTAACGTTGCGTTCGTAGACCGGAGTCATCGTAGATCAGGATATGCGCAGGTGGCAGTTTAGAGATTCCATTGAAAATACTCAGCGGATCTGGGACGTATCCGTACGTCAGGTAAGAGGTTAGCGCTATCGGATCTACATTTGGAGCCACATAGCCGGTTTGTACCAGTGTTTTTGCTTCTGAAGCGAACAGTAATTTTCTTCCATTAGAAGCGTAAAACAAAGGTTTTTTGCCAATACGGTCGCGTGCCAAAATTAATCGCCTTTTAGGTTCGTCCCATATGGCTAATGCAAACATGCCATTCAGTCGCTTTACAAAATCGTTGCCCTCTTCCTCATACAGGTGTATTACTACCTCAGTATCAGATGTTGTTTTGAATTTGTGCCCAAGCTTTATCAGTTCCTTTCGTAACTCTCGGAAGTTGTAAATTTCTCCATTGAGAATCACGAACATGGAACCGTCTTCGTTTGCAATTGGTTGCCATCCCGTTTCCTTATCGATGACCGAAAGACGCGTATGACCGAAAGCGATGGAATCACGGATCATCGTTCGTGTGCCATCTGGGCCGCGGTGCTCGATGGTTTTGCACATCGCAATCAACTTATCCACCGTTATCGGAGGAGAGTTATTGAGGTCAGCTATTCCGCAAACACCGCACATATCAACCGTTCTTTGTTAGCGATGGGACTCACGTTTATTCAGGTGATCCGGCTAGTTATTGGTTTACTGATAACAAGAATATCTATAAAAAGTGTAGAACCTCCCATCTGCATAAGACAGAACGAGTTTTAACGTTGTTATGTAAAAAGTGTGTTGCTTCTATTCTCGGTCTATTTAAAGTTGATTTTTTGGCAACAACTGATCGGTACTGGTGCTTGAGTTATATGTTGCTTTTTGAGTCTAGGTCAGTTTTTGAGTTAGTGCTAACAAATCGGGTCTAATGGGATGTGATATTTTTATCCTCTGATTGCTGGCTGAAGTGAAAGGATAGGGATTGAACATAATGAAACGATCACCGGTGAGGATTATCCGAGGATTGCGCCGAGAGCTTGCCGCTGGCTTTTATGATTGGTACTCTCGCCTTTTGCCACATTCGCAAGAGCGATTAATTCAGGATTCCGTCGATGTATGGGAACATAATAAGGACGCAGGCGCAACAGCTCTGGTATCGGGTTCCCATTGGCTAAATCAAGGAGGAGGCTGGACTGACCGAGTTTGGCGAGAGTATGGTGAATCGCACTTGGAAATGATGAGAGACGGGCTTACATTGGCGGGTAGAACTTCACCTATACGATCGGTGGTCGAATGGGGTTCGGGTGGTGGATCTAACGCCGCAGCAATTGGTCCAAACGTCGACCGCTACTTTGGGGTAGATATTTCTCAGAGCAATTTGGATGAGTGTGTTCGACGAACTGAAGATTTAGGGCTAAAGAATTTTGAGCCGATCCATATCCCTGCTCCTTATCCAGAAGAGGTTCTGAAGCAAATTGATTCAGTGGACTTCTTTTTGTCTACTGCGGTTTATCAGCATTTGCCAGGCCGCAGTTACGCGAGAAGGGTTACTGATATTGCGATGCGGTTACTTGCGGATGATGGTCTTGCGTTGATAAATATCAGGTATTCGAATTTGAAACGTCAAAATAGAAATTGGCGTAGATCCTATAAAAAACATGCAGATTCTTTCAATCATTACACCGTATGGGAATTCCAGCAGGAAATGGAAGAGTCAGGGATGGAGGTCATGGAAATTCATATGCAACCGCTTACACGGCATGCTTATTTTTTTCTTCGCAAATCTCGAGTTTGATTGTTTTTATCGTAAATTAGCGATGGCAACAAGTTTAATGATGTCAATCGAATTTGGATTAATTCTTTGCAATATGCGTTGGCGTAATGGGTTTAGACATTAATGTCTTAAGCGTTAAGTTGACTATAGTTTCGCAAGAAAATTGTTCAGTTATTGATTGCCTTATTTTTGCTGTTATGCGGCCTCGATCGATGGGATCTAATTCAAGTGCTGATTTCCAGGCATTAGCTAGATAATTTGGGTTTTTTGCCGGGACGACAGCGATGCCATCTGAAATGATAGTTGATGAATCGCCTATGTCAGTTGCTACACAAATGACTCCGCACGCAGCCGATTCGGCTATAGCGTTTGGGAATCCTTCTCCACTATCAGAGGTGAGCGTAGTGATATTGCAGGCGACTATTAGTCTTTCTGGATCGTTCCGAGAACCGAGCCAAAGAATATGTTTGTCGAGGCTCAGATCTAGCGCTTTTTTCTTTATGTCAGATTCCAATTGTGAATATCCTTCAGATGTAGCGCCTGCGCAGATGAATTTAACTTCTGGTACGAGATCGACGAGGATTCTGGCGGCATTTATGAACGTCTTGTGATCTTTCATTGGGTGAATTCTGGCGAATAAACCGATTACGGGAACATCAAGTGAGATTTTCAACTCGTTTCTAATAGCAATTCCTGTATCGGTATCAGGTTTGAATCGGTCTAGATCGATTGCATTCGGAACGTGCCGGAGTTTTGATATTGGATACCCAGTCCGTTGATATTCTTTTAATGCAGCCTCCGAATTTGTTATGACGACGTTCGAAAGTTTCGATAACCATTTTTCTAATTTCATTGTCCATTTAACCCGACGATTATATTGAGTCAGATCTAGACCGCTTGATCGCACCCCCCATGCAATTATTGGTCTGTTCTGTACCGTGCGAGCTACCAGCAACGCTAAATTTGGGACCGGCAAAAAACCATATACTGCGTCAAATTGCCCAAATTTGATAATCGATCGAAGTTGCAATAAATATTTAAGTTTCCCACCGAGGCCTGCCGCATTAATTCTGTGTATATGTACGTTGACGATATCCAACAGATCTGCTTCAAGCGGGCCACCGCTTTTTGTTAAAGCTATGTGCACTTCCACGCCAATTTGTGCCATAGACTTGGCTAGGTATACGACTTGCCGTTCCGAACCGCCAATGTCCAGAGATCTTATATGTAGCAGTATTTTCACGGTAGGCAAGTTATCGACCCGTTCAAGTTGATAAAACACTTTTCAGATGGGTCGCAAATATTTCACCGGCGTTGGCGTTGGATGTATGTTGTAAATACCTGCGATGCCCTTCCGAAGCAATAGCTTCGCGTCCTTCGTTATTTTCAAGGGCCCATTCTATTTTTTTTTCGAGGTCGCTTAGATCCCATTTAAATGATTCATAAGTTAGGCCATCAATGTAGAAATTGGGCCACGTTTCTAGATGTGTCATGGAAGGCTTGAGCAGCATGCCACCAGTCAAAAATACTTCGAAGTCTTTAAGCGTAATTTCGCCCCATCCAAATGGTGCTAAAACAATTTTCGACTGTCTTAACTCTTTCATGTAGCCTCTACGATTTAGCTTTCGGGTATCGAGTCTGCTTGAAAGTAGGTCTCGAATTTTTTCGCGTTGATATCTGACTGTTTCTTTACTGTAACTGACACCAAATCTCGCAGATAATTCTTTATCCCTTGATGGATTATTTGGAGCAGATGATTTTGGATAACGTAGTAAATATCGTAGGTGAGTTCTTCTGTAAATCCCCATTTTTATTGGACCATAGGTCGAGTAATCTGCGAGTCCACTATTCCAAGAAATTCCCAGCTTAGCAGTGTCTTCGCTTGATATTGGCTCATTGACAGCGTTCTCGTCGCTATCGGCTGTTCCAGTCGTTTGAAAATAATACTCAGAATGTTCGCGCCCACTGTATATACGTTGTTTATAGCGATTCTTGTTTCTAAGTAATTGTGCTTTCATATATTTGTCGACTTCTGGCACCATTTCAGCCTGTAGCGTGCCTGTGCTGTCCGTGGTGTCGAACCATATGATTTTTGCTTTTGAACTTCTGTATTGGTTGATTAGTTCTTTAATTTCATCCTGTCGATCATCAGGGATATATCGAAACTGCTTTGAGTCGATTGCGACAATATCACATTGCGATAAGTCCTTAGTTGAACTGTTAGTTATGGATATTTCTATGCCTGCATTTCGTATTTCATTTTTGAATACGATCAATGGAAATAGAAACGCTGACCCATTTGAAGTCGTGAATCCCGGTGTTAGAACATTTACAAGCATTAAAACGATTGCATTTTGACCATTTGGCTGAATTCACCGTTGGCACTGACTAGTTCGTCAAATCCTCCTGACTCCATCACTTTGCCTTTATCGAGCACGTAGATCAGGTCAGCGTTTCGAACGGTAGAAAGTCGATGCGCGATGATCAGAAATGTTTTGCTTCCTTTTTGTGATTCAAGAAGTTGGTCGATTTTGAGTTCAAGCTCTGAGTCCAAAGCGCTGGTGGCTTCGTCCAAAATCATGATTTTAGGGTTTCGGTAGAGTTCTCTGGCTATACTAAGTCTTTGTCGCTCCCCGCCGGATAGTTGTGTGCCATCACCTCCAATAACGTTGTTAATGAAGTTCGGATTTTTGGAACTGATACCAATATTGTTCAAATCGAGTTGGTTCAGAATATCTGTGACATGTTTGATGTCAGGCTCAGGATCCCATAGCGTGACATTTTCTAACAGACTGCCATTGAAAACGGCACTTTCCTGAGTTACGTATCCAATCGATTGCTGTAGACCTGTCGAGCTTATCGAATCATACGGAGCGCCGCCAATCGAAATTTCTCCCGATGACGGTATAACCAAGCCACAGACTAGATTCGCTATCGTTGTCTTGCCAGAACCTGAAGCCCCTACCAATGCAACGGTTGAGCGGCTTGGAATTTCCAAATCTATATGGGTAAGTGCTGCCGCGTCCGCATTTGGATAATTCACGGTGATATTGGATAACTTTATTGGAGCGTCGAGGTTAGGTTCTAATTTTGTTGAATCCTCTGTAACTCTATGAATATCCAGATCTTTTCTTAGTTTTTCGTAAAGCCTCAAACTTCCTGTAGCTTCAATGAATTGTCGCAAAGAAGATTGAACCTTCAGCATGTTTTTTGCAGACTGATAAAAAAGGAACATCAGGAACAAGATTTCCGTAATAGAGTGGTCAAATCCTCTGGTGTAAATGATAATTACAGCAGCCATGACGAAAACTACTAATGGTTCAGGAGCATACCGTGATATGCCACCAAGGATAAAAAATTTTCTAAAAATTTCACTTACTCGGTTTGTTTCACGGATCATGCGATTTGTAATGATGCTAACTCTACCTGTGGCTTTTACATATTTGGCGTTCCTGATTCCTTCAATGAAAAACGATTCCTGACGTCCATAAATCTCGGTTAATCTGACCGACAGGGTTCGCGTTTTTTGAATCATTACATAGGCAAGTCCTGCAATGGGTATACCTAATGCAAAGAGTGAAATCGTTAGAATTGGTTGCATTAGGGCAGGTAGCAAGATATAAATCGATGCCATTACCGTTGCCACTATGAGATCGATCAGCATTCTCACACCGTGATTTACAGATTCGATTTCTCGGACGACACCATTTGTGAGGTAACCTGCATCGTATTTTGTAAGATGAACGTAATCAGTATTGAAGATAGTTCGGATTAGTTTCCCGCGTATAGTGCTTAGGTGATTTGCTAACAGTCCCGCTTGGTACCAAGTTTGTCCGATAAACAGTATCGCTCGTAGAAAGAAAAATACTACAAGCATTATGAGGATATTTGTGCCGGTTGTCGGTAGGTCAGCTAAGTCGAAAAGTGCTCGTATTAATTTTCCTAGGGTGGTTTCCGATTGTCCGATATCAGATTCAAGCAACGGAAGAATCATGCTAATCCCAAAGCCTTCGGCGAGTCCTGCCAGCAGGGCGATAAAAAAAAGAACGCCTAGCCGCCAACCTAGTTGGGCAGCGAAGAGTTTGAAGCTTGAGATGATCATACTAGCGTCTGTTTCATTGTGAGAGGTCGCTGATCGAAGAGGGATAGATTTATGCTGGTTCGCGGGAATGTACTTTCGTCTAGTCTTTCATAATAGTTGCTAGAATGATCCTCTTTTTAAGAAATATTTGATCGTATCGATTGGATCCATTTGGTTTAGGTTGTCTGCTTTTAAAATACACCGAAATTAATCTCCCATCAGAATCAATCGAACTTATGAACAATATACCTCCAAAAATATTGATGTTTTCCGAAGCCCATTGGGGGAGTCATATTGATGGTCCAATGACGATTGCCCTCAATATCGCGCAGGGTTTTTCATTATCCAAAATTCCTGCAATATTTGTATTTAACGGGCACCCCGAAATATTCCGTAAGTTCAAAGAGGCCGGCGTTGATGTGCGAAGAATGGATATGCCTAAACATGGTCTGAAAAACCACTTTAATTTTGTTTATCGCAGGAGATATTCAAAAAAATTAAACGAGTTTATAAACGATGAAGGCATAGAAGTTTTGCATCTGGGACAGCGCGAAGCTTATGTTTTAAATTATGTAAAGAATTCTCCGATATTAAAGGTGTGCCAGCAAGATGCAGGGGTACCTGATCCTAAAGTGATGTCAGTCTTTGATAAAGGTTTTAGTCTTCATCCCAAGAAATTACTAAAAAAATGGTACCGCAAATATGTTCTTTGGAATTACAAACGGGCTGATTTAGTTTTATGTCTCAGCAAGGCAGCGCGCAAATTTGCTATTGAGGTTTGCCGCACAGAACCTGATGCCGCTTTCGTGGTTCGACCGGGAGTTACACGTCGTCTGAGTGATGCTGCCCCTGGCAAGATTCGCCGTGAGTTTGATATCGGTCCGGATGAACAGATAGTCCTATCGGTTGGCAGAATCACCAAAGCAAAAGGTGTTGAAGATGTAGGCAAGGTCGCTAGGATATTGTCGGAAAGAGGGAAGAAGTTTAGATTTCTTTTCGCTGGGGAAGCACGGGATGAAGCCTATTATCATTTTGTCAAACAGGAATATGGCCAGTTCATAACATTTATTGGCCATCGTTATGATATTCATAACGCTTATATGGACGCGAATTTGTTTACCCATTTATCTCATCGAGAAGGACTCGGAATGGTAATAGCTGAGGCTTTCGAGTTTGGATTACCGTGCATTGGATGGGATATCCCTGGAACAAATGAGGCTTTTTGTGATGGCGTTAGTGGAATATCAGTGCCATTCGGAGATCATTTCGGTGTTGCCGATTTGATTCAAGGATTACTAGAAAATCAAGATGAACTTGGTCGATTGTCGCAAGGAGCAAATGAGCGATTTAAGGAGTTTTCTATTGAAGGATATGCGGATCGAATTCTTAAAGCATATGGGAAACATCAAAAGGCTATTTTGTAGAGGCTAAATTTGTGTATTTCCATCACCGTTTAGACAAATAAAAATGGGACTATGTGATTTTTGTTATAAGTACGGTTCTTAGACCTCCGGCTCGGCATATTGCGTTTAATGCATGGTCATCTTCGATATTTTCGAAAATTACACGTGTCCCGAAATCACTGTAAAAAGGTTGTGAGCCTTTGTAGCCGAGACGAGTTATTTTGTCACTACCTGATTCGTTCGATGAGGCTGCCTGTACGACTTTGTATCCCATGTTGAAAAGCCTCTTGAGGACAGGGATAAAATCATTGTCGGGGGTGTATCTAGTTAGGTGGGTTTCAAATATGACGCTTGGGTATACCCCATCACTATCCGCCAAATCTCCTAATTGCCTGAGTATTTCCACCTCATGCCCCTCAACATCCATTCTTATTAAATCTGGCCACGTATTAACAGCAATGACATCTTTTAGAGTGAATGTTGGAACGTCGACAGGTGTTGGGTCCAAATAATTAGCCGCAGAACCGTCACTGTGGAATGTATGTAGATTAGAACGCGTTGACATAAACATTTTGGCAGTACCTGTATGACTGCTCACCGCACCGTGTAAGACATCGATATTTTGGATGCTATTTAAGTCAATATTTCTATTGAGCATTTTGATGTTTGAATTTACAGGTTCGACTGCAAAAACTTTGCCTGAAGGCCCTATAGCCATCGATTCCATGATGGCGTAATAGCCAATGTTTGCTCCAATGTCAAGAATATTCATTCCGGGTTTCAGAGTTGATTGCAACATTAAGTAGTGATCGATTTCCCTCTTCCCGAATAGAAACAGGGTGCGGGAAAGCCCAGGGTCGCGTGTATTCAAGTGAAGCCGATAATTATGTACTGATCGAACCATTGTATTTTTCCCTAGTGACCTAACGAGCATGGTCAATAGTGAGAAATAAATTGCCGTTAATAAACCGCGAAAACCTAAGTATCTATACACCTTTGAAATTTTGTTGAACAATTAACCGCCCCTTATTAGAGATGTTGCTTGATTATGCGCGGGACTTACAATGTACTCTGTTAATTCGGTTGGCCTGACTGTATTGCCGTCAAGATCAGATACCAAGTAACCAATTTTCGCGATAAATCTTTCCAATTCCTCAGTGGAGTCACCTGCCTCTGCGATGTGCTTGGGGTGCACACTCAGGAATATCGTTGGCATGTATTGACGTAAGACCTTGAGCCCACCTTTGAGCACACGCAGTTCAGCCCCCTCAACATCTATCTTTATTAGTTGGGGTTGAAGTTTATGTAAATTGCAGAATTCATCTAGAGTGATCTGTTTCACGACCGTCTGGTTGTAGCCTTTCCGTCGTCCGGTATCGGTGATTGTATTCATTCCTGAATCTGATGAACTTTGATAAAAATTCACAGAGTCATCTGATTTTTCTCCAATGAGATCGGGTATCACTGTCACGTTTTCTATCTTGTTAATGCGTAAGTGTTGTTTTAGAAATTTCCTGTTTGAGTTTCCTGGTTCAAAGGCAAAAACCTGCCCCTTTGACGACACAGCGGTTGCAAGCGGTAGTGTTACGAGACCAATGTGAGCACCGATATCGAATACAGTGTGGGTTCCTTGTGCTTGATCAATACACGCGGTGAAGCCTCTATTGTGCGCTGCACCCCATTTAGAAAAGTTGCTGAACGCAAATCTTTTGTCGAATTCGAACGGACCGTATGGTCCGATCATTTTTGACACGGACCAACCGGGTGTTACTGCCAATACCATTCGGTAAACGAATCTAAGCGAGGACCACAAAAAAATTAGGTCCCGTAGTGGCCCATGTCGAAGCTTTGTAAGAAGTTCCATCATTATTCGGCAGTTAGATCCATATAGAGGGATTCGAACATTCTGACGACAATTGGCCAGTCGTATTTATTACGAATGGTTTCAAATCCATTTTTTATTAGCAGTTCTCGTTTTTCTTGATTTAACTGAATTTTGGACATTTTTTCAGCGAGGCTTTTTGGGTCTCCTGCGGTGGCAAGTAAACCATTGACACCATCATCGATGGTTTCTCGTACACCTATAGCGTCTGTCGAAATTACAGGTATACCAGATGCCATTGCTTCGATATTAATGTGGGCGTGGGCTTCCAATAGAGATGGGTACACGCACGCGTCCGCACTACGATATAGTCGTATGAGTTTGGTGCTTGGTATTTCATATGAATCATCTTCGGGGGAAACGCCTATCTCATCTATAAAAGTTACGTATTTGCTTAGTCCCAGTGTGTCGGCTTGAGGTTTGAGTTGATTCATATCTCGTCCTACGAAAAGGCAATGAAAAGCACTGTCAGGCAACATTTTTTTTAGTTCGGCAAGCGCCATTAGAAGCACACGGAATCCTTTTTTAGGGTGGTTGCGACCTACGGTTATGTAAGTAAAAATATTCTCTGGAATCCCGTGTGCTTTTCTTACTGTTGGTCTATCGACGCTGCCTGAAGAGAATCGTTTGTAGTTCACCCCACATTGAACGATGGTTATGTTGTCATTTGGAACACCAGCGTCGATAAGGTCTGGAATTACAGATTCAGTTAATGCTATGGCTTTGGATGCTTTTGGTGTCCACTGGCAAATCAGCTCATCGAGTTTCTGGTTAAGACGATACCCATATCCGATTGAATCATCCTTTTGAATATCGTATCCAACTGCTCTTACTACATGCGGTATTCCCCTTGGATGCGTGAAGTGGCTTATTGATACGCCGGCCGGATAGGTCCCAAATGATTGCCAGACATCGAATTTATATTTTCGCTGCATGTATCCCAAATAGATGTCTTGTAATTTTAGATACGCTCCTCCCAATCGTGGTAGCGCGGACTGCTGGAAGGGAAACATCGGCAAGATTTTGTATGGGAAGTTTGATTTTTGATGCCGTAAAGCTCGCCAATATTTCGGTGAAACGAATGCCACTACAGTATGACCTTGGTTGGTTAGGTATCTTCCAAGATTATTAGCCGTTACTTGTGCGCCTCCTACTGCAGGAAAAAACGATGACATGGCTAAAGCGATATTTAATTTTCGAACAGATTTCATGGGCTATTTTCGAATGAAAATTGCTAAGAGGGTTTGAAATATCAATTTGAGATCGAGCCAGAACGAACGTTCATTCACGTATCTCAATCTTAATTCCATTTTACGATCCCAAACTTTTTCAAAGTATAGTTTGTCAGGGTCTCCTCCGGATAAGACCGAGCCTAAATCTGAAAATTCTATGGATGCAAAGTCAGTTATCCCTGGACGTAATTCCAAAATGGACTTTTGTTTCGAGTTGTATAATTTCGTGTAATCTGGCGATTCAGGTCGAGGGCCAACGAAACTCATTTCTCCTTTAGCGATATTCCATAGTTGGGGCAGTTCGTCAAATTTGAATTTTCTAATCCAACGTCCAACCTGCGTCAGCCGTGGATCGTCATCACCAGAATGGTGTGAGGTGGCTCCTGTGTTCACTGTCATGGTACGAAACTTCCACATCGTGAAGAGTGTGCCTGATACCCCTGTTCTTTTTGGCGAATAGAGTATGGGGCGACCAAGTGTTATTAGTATTACCAAACCAACTACTATTAGTAATGGTGAAAAAATAATTAATCCAATGACACTGAAAAACAGATCGAAAGTTCGTTTAGCCAAGTTTGGTATCCTGTCTCGTTGCGATAGCCTTGCACCAACAACAATAGCTGAGTTTGCAACGTAGAAGTTAGATCATAAATGGTTACAGATGTCCCTACAGGCTTCAAGCATGCATTTGTCACTGGAGCTACCGGTATTGTAGGCTCTCGACTATGCGCGCGACTGGTAGAAATAGGTGTACGAGTTACTGCTTACTCTCGAACATCCACTTGTTATGAACAGCCAGTGGGCGTAAGTCGGGTGTCTGGCGATATCTGTGATGTCGACACTCTAATGATTGCATCTAAGGGGGCTGATGTCATTTTCCACCTTGCAGGCGCCGTTCATGGTTCTCGTGGGACTTTTGAAGGCTACAGGGATGTCAATGTCAGTGGAACGCAAAGTATAGTTGAGACTGCTCAGTCGATCGGCGCTAAGTTGATTCATATTTCAACTGTGAATGTCGAAGGGTTTCGTGTAGGAAAATTGACAGATTACTACTCCAGTACTAAATCTCAGGCAGAGGATGTGATCGACCATGCAGTTGCTGGTGGTTTGGATGCTGTTATGGTCCGTCCAGCGACGATTTTTGGGAATGACTCTGGACGCGCAGGATTGATAGTTGACCGAATCTTGAGAGGTTCTCTCAGCGTTCTTCCTGTACCTTCACGCTTGATAAGTCCGGTTTGGGTTGATGATCTTGTCTCGGCGCTGATAAATGCAGTTGACCTAGGTCAAAATGGTCGAACCTATACAGTAGCTGGACCTACGATGAAAACATCTGAGTTCGTCAGCTCGATTTGTACCTTGGTTGGGGCATCCCGACCTTTAGTTTCTATCCCTTCGTGGGCCTTAGTGCTCCCGCTTCAGTTGGCCTGGTGGAGTAAAGGTATCACCCGTTGGGTGCCCCCGGTGTCAGTTGAATCCATAAAACATGACTCTGTTTATGACGGTGAGAAAGCGGCCTTTGATTTACGTTTTACTTACACTCCTCTAACTGAGATATTCTCTCCGGGCAATGTAAAGTATTGATTTCATCATTTCATGCCCATTAGTGTTCTGATATTTCTCATCTGGGAGTTGTGGTTTGATGACATCTCGACAGTGGGAACACAGAGAATGCAATGAGATATCTATTGGTGGTTGAAGATTAAATAGATTCACTAGTAAGTAATTAGGCGGCGATATTGATTATCCCTGAAAAAAAGTGGTCTGGGATCAAAGCGATTGCATTCGATTTTGATGGTGTATTCACGGACAATCTTGTTTATGTCATGCAGAACGGTGATGAGGCAGTAGCGTGCAATCGTTCGGATGGAATGGGAATCTCAATGTTGCATGCCAAGGGTGTTCCTCTGGTAATTATTAGCGCTGAGGGTAATCCCATTGTCAAGGTTCGTGCAGCGAAGTTAAATCTTGAGGTTATGCAAGGCGTTGACGATAAATTACCTCGGTTGATTGATTGGGCAGGTGTAAACGGGCTAACCCTGAGTCAGATTGCGTATTTGGGGAATGATATCAACGATTTAGAATGTTTAAAGAAAGTGGGTCTTGGGGTTGTTGTTGCTGATGCGTATCCTGACGCCATCGATGCGGCAGATCTAATCTTGACCAATAAAGGTGGTCATGGTGCGGTACGAGAAGTGGCAGATCTATGGCTAGCTGCGAATTCTGAATCGACAAAATGAGAGGATTCACGTTTTTAGATTTTTGTTAATTGGTCCATGAACGTGACGTGTATCCATTGCTTTCTTTCTTAATAATCATCATGGTAGCGGCGACTGCTGCTGCGGCCCATATTCTTTTGAAGATGGGTATGAATGAGGTAGGAGAGATTAATTCTGATAGCATCAAGCATCCTGGAGCGTTGATTCGGCAGTTACTTACAACTCAAGCGGTGCTTATTGCGATTCCGGTATATGCTGTTAGCAACATTGGGTGGCTGGTTGTTTTATCGAGGTTGAACCTCAGCGTTGCGTATCCATTTTTAGCTTCGCTTTACATTTTTTTGCCTGTGTTATCAATGGTTTTCTTGTCGGAATCCCTGACAGTACAGCACTGGGTCGGGATTCTTGTTATTGGAATCGGTGTTGGAATTGTGCTGAGCGCTGGCTTAGCCTAGGAGATTTTCATTGCGGACGATCATTTTGGCTGGTGGTTTAGGAACTCGTCTCTCTGAAGAAACTGAATTAAGACCAAAACCTTTGGTAGAAATTGGTGGCCGTCCCATTCTGTGGCACATTATGAAGTTGTATTCCCATCATGGATTCAGCGAGTTTTCGATCGCACTCGGTTATAGAGGTGAGATGATCAAGCGTTTTTTCGTCGATTATCGTCTCATAACGAGTGACCTAAGCGTAACGATTGGGGAAGAAAGGATTGATTGGCATTCTGGACCTGAGGACAGTTGGTCGGTAGATCTGATCGATACCGGGGTTGGTACCCAAACCGGTGGACGTCTTAAGCGAATAGCGACAGGCATTCAAAATCAGACATTTATGATGACTTATGGAGATGGCGTCGCGGATATCGATGTCCGAGCGTTAGTTAATTTCCATAAGGAGCACGGTAAATTGGCGACTGTAACCGCTGTTCGCCCACCTGCACGATTTGGAAGTTTGTCTATTAAAGGCTCTCAGGTAAGTGGTTTCGCAGAAAAACCTCAACTTGGTGAAGGATGGATTAATGGGGGGTATTTTGTTTTCGAACCGGAAGTGGCGAACTATATTGATGGTGATGAAACTTACCTTGAGCGCGAGCCCTTGGAACGTTTGGCGCTTGACGGTCAGTTAATGGCATTCAAACATTCAAGCTTTTGGCAACCGATGGACACACTTAGGGATTTGCAAACCTTGAGGGAGCGTTGGGATGCACATGATGCGCCTTGGAAAGTGTGGGAATGATGTTGAATAACTTTTGGCCAGGCATCCCCGTTTTAGTAACTGGGGCTACGGGAATAGTGGGGTCATGGTTGTGCTCGGAACTTCTCCACCGTGGAGCTGCTGTCGTAGCATTAGTTAAAGATTCCGATCCACGATCGGAGCTGTTTCGCACAGGGGATATCAATCAGATCACAGTAGTGAATGGTAATCTTCATGATTATTGGACTGTCGAGAGTGCAATTAATGAGCATGATATCCAGATTGTCTTTCATCTTGGCGCTCAAGCTATTGTTGGATCAGCTCTTCGTTCGCCTTTGTCTACGTTTGAAACCAATATTAGAGGGACATACAACCTTCTTGAGGCGTGCAGAGTGCATGATGATCTAGTGAGCAGTATTGTTGTAGCGTCCAGCGATAAAGCGTATGGTCACCATGACAATCTTCCTTATACCGAAGATGTTCCATTGGCTGGGCGTAACCCTTACGATGTGTCGAAAACTTGTGCAGATTTGATCGCGCAGTCTTACTTCGCTACCTATGGATTACCCGTGGGTATCGCACGATGCGGCAACATTTATGGTGGTGGAGATCTTAATTGGAGCCGCTTGGTTCCAGGAACGATACGATCCTATTTTTTTGGGCAACCTCCAGTGATTCGCAGCGATGGCACATTTGTGCGTGATTATTTGTATGTGAAAGATGCGGTTGATGGTTATATACGTTTAGCTGAAGGTCTGGGTCAAGATGCGGTCAAAGGCCAGGCATTTAACTTCGGAAATGAGTCGCCTGTCACGGTTTTGAAACTAGTATCAGAAATACAGGTGCTGATGGAATCTCAAGATATTGATCCTCAGATTCAGAGGATAGCGAAGGCAGAAATTCATTCTCAATATCTTTCAACCGATAAGGCTCGTCGACTATTGAATTGGCAACCAGCTAACGATTTGCGATCAGGACTGACGGAAACTATTTCTTGGTATCGTGAATTTCTCCAGGTGGAGTCGCTTGAGTAAAGACCCAACATCCGGCCGCCATAAGATTCTCGGTCTTGTGAAAGAGCATTATCAGCAAGCCTTTCAGACAAAAAAATTTGTGGCGGGTGAGACTCCCATCCCGGTTTCTGGAAAGGTTTTTGATGAAGATGAGATCATTCATCTGGTAGATGCATCACTCGACTTTTGGTTAACTACTGGTAGATTCGCGAATCGCCTAGAACGAGAGCTTGCTCGATATTTAGGGGTACGCCATTCCTTTTTGGTTAACTCTGGATCATCTGCCAATTTAGTAGCACTCTCAGCACTTACATCGCACAAGATGGGTGACAGGCAACTTCGACCTGGCGATGAAGTGATAACCGTGGCTGCAGGATTTCCAACTACCGTTAATCCTATAATTCAGAATCGCCTCACACCGGTATTTGTAGATGTTGGAATACAAACGTACAACATTGATGTGAGTGCCTTGGAGGAAGCAGTCAGTCCGCGAACAAAGGCGATAATGATTGCTCACACACTTGGTAATCCCTTTGATTTAAACGCGGTCAAAGGGTTTACCAATAAAAACGACCTATTATTGGTGGAAGATAATTGTGACGCATTAGGTTCGACCTACCTTGGAAAACTCACGGGTAGTTTCGGTGACGTCTCAACATGTAGTTTTTATCCTGCCCATCACATAACCACTGGTGAAGGTGGCGCAGTATTTGCCAATGATCCCGCATTCAAACCTTTAATTGAGTCCTTTAGAGACTGGGGCCGGGATTGCTGGTGTGAACCAGGGGACGATAATACCTGCGGCAAGAGATTTGACTGGCAGTTGGGGCACCTGCCTTATGGATATGACCATAAGTATATTTATGATCATATCGGTTACAACCTGAAGATGACTGATATGCAGGCTGCTATCGGTGTAGCTCAGATTGCCAAACTCACGGAATTTGTCAAGTTACGTAAACGTAATTGGCAGATACTAAAAGATGGCCTAGAAACTCTAACTGAATTTTTCATTTTGCCTGAACCAACTGAGAACAGTGATCCAAGTTGGTTTGGGTTTGCTATTTCGGTTCGTTCAGAAGCCCCATTCGGACGTAAGGAATTTACCGATTTTATGGAGAGCAGAAAAATTGCAACTCGGTTACTTTTTGGCGGTAATTTAGCTCGTCAACCCGCGTATTTGGATCTGCCTTATCGTATTGTTGGCGATCTCTGCAATTCAGATTTCGTCATGAAAAACACTCTGTGGTTGGGGGTTTACCCTGGCTTGACGATCGACATGATGAATTATGTAGTCGATTCGGTTCATGAATTCTCAAGATCTTACGGAGAAGGACCTTACTTTCAATGAGAATTTTGGTCACTGGAGCCTCAGGATTTGTAGGAGGGCATCTCGTTCAAAGATTACTTAAAAATCAACATCAGGTGCATGTACTAGCCAGGCCAGAGACGGAATTTCTTCAATTCCAAAATTGTCTGGAAAAAATTGTTGTTCATACCCATTCTGGCACCACTCAAAACATGGTCGATAACCTAGGGGAAGCGAATCCAGACGTTGTAATACATTTGGCATCTTTATTCATTGCTGAACACACTTCAACGGATGTTGAAGATTTAATTAACAGTAATGTTCTTTTGTCGACACAGCTCCTCGAATCTATGGCGGTGCACGACATACGACTGTTTATTAACGTTGGTACGTCATGGCAACATTATGGTGGTGAAGGATATAACCCTGTGAATTTGTATGCGGCAACCAAGCAGGCTTTTAGATCGATGCTTCGCTTTTACACAGAATCGTCAGGGATAAAGGTTATTAACCTGGAACTTTTTGATACATACGGCCCAAATGATAGGCGCGGTAAGTTGTTCAGTTTATTGGAGAGGTTAAGGTTGAATGGCGAGCAGATAGGAATGTCCCCAGGCCATCAACGTCTTGATCTGGTTCACATCGATGACGTATGCGATGCTTTTTTGATTTCGTTGGAACGGCTAAGGTCTGGTCAAGTTGAAAATATTGAAACATATTCTGTCTGTTCTGGAGATTCGACTGAACTCAAAGAGTTGGTCGGGATATATGAAGATCAAGCTGGAGTAAAGTTAAATGTCAAGTGGGGCGGTCGTGATTACAGGACTAGAGAAGTAATGATTCCATGGTCCGGTGGGGCACAGTTGCCTGGATGGGCTCCTCAAATAAAGCTCAGAGAAGGCATTAAAATGCTGCTGCAATCAGATGTTTGAAAAACGCGAAACAATGATTTCGGGATGTTTTGAATTGCAACCCCGGGTTCTCACCGATAGCCGCGGGAAATTTGTCAAGACCTACCACGCCGATTATTTTGCATCTAATGAACTGGAAACGGATTTTCAGGAGCATTACTATTCTGTGTCTCGTAAAGGTGTGCTGCGCGGGATGCACTTTCAAAATCCACCAAATGGTCACAACAAGTTGGTCTATTGCACAACCGGTGCTATCTTGGATGTTGTTATTGATCTTCGGCTTGAATCACCAAGTTATTTGGAGCATGTTTCGTTGGAGCTTTCATCGGAATTGGGAAACATGCTGTATATACCAGAAGGTCTCGCTCATGGATTTTACTCGGTGACTGATGCGACAGTGTCATATAACGTTTCTTCAACTTACTCTCCAGAGTCAGATGACGGCGTTCTGTGGAGCAGTATAGGAATGGATTGGCCAGATGCCGCTCCTCATATTTCTGAACGTGACTCGTCCTTTATTGCTCTTTCAGATTTTCAAAGTCCGTTTAAATTCAAATAGGCTTCTAATCAATTTTTTTACTTACTTATGCTATGCGCATCACTAACGATCAGGAAATTAATTTCAATAAACAACTGCTGATATACATTCCTGCCTATAACTGCGCAGACTATATCGTAGGGGTGATCGATGAGATTCCTGAAAAATTTTGGGAAATTGCGGACATACTTATTATCGATAATTGTAGTACTGATGCAACAATACAGATGATTCAGGATGCAAGAACCGATAAGCGCTGGGCGAGAGAGATTCATTTAGTCCAGCCAGATAGTAATTTAGGTTATTCTGGATCTCAAAAGCTCGCCTATCGAATCGCTCTAAATTCATTGAAAATACAACATGTGATCATGTTGCATGGCGATGGTCAGTATCCACCTGAGTTGTTGAATTCATTTTTACCGTATATCGGATCAGAATATAGCGTTGTATACGGGTATAGAGATAAGTCTAGCTACCCTGAAAAAGAAGAAACTCCTCTCTTTACATACGGGGTAATCAAATTACTCAGTTCACTTGAAAGTTTGGTAACCGGTCACAAACGGAAAGAATGGCACAATGGATTTGTAATGTACTCACGCGCTTTCTTATCAAAAATTAATTTGAGCGCGCTTACGGACACTTATCACATAGATGGCCATATTCAGTTTGTTGCAGGTGAACTTAATGAGCCTGTATTAGATATTCCGATATGGAAGCGTTATGAAAAATATCAGCAATTGAGAGGCCTAAATCGGCTTGCATATATCTTTCACGTGTTGAGTCTGATGATTAGGTTCCGCGTTTTGGGTTCTGGACAAACCGATCTTGGAAGTAGTTCTATGACATATGGATACTCGTACTTACCAAGCCCCTGTGATTCACTTGATGAAATTTCCTAGCGATTTGAGGTCGTATTTTTTTATATGATTTTTGCTCAAAGAATGTTTCTGTCGTTTTTTTATGGATTTGCCTTAGTTAAAGGTCTGCGCCATACGCATCCAGGCTTATTTTGGATTTTGGTATTTACTGTAGTCACTAGGCTGGTGATTTATGTTGTGGGGCAGCCGTGGGATCAAGAAGTTATTGCTGGGACGATTTTGAATGGTGATGGGGCAGAATACGACCAGATCGCACGGAATTTTCTGAGTGGTGTGTGGATTCTGGATATGCCTTGGGCGACCAGCCGAACTTTTGGTTATCCAGCATTCATAGCTGGAATATACATGATTTCAAACAATTCTATTTGGTTGGTCCTTGCTATTCAAACTCTTTTGAATGTGCTTATGGTTCCGATGGTTTACTGGTTGTCCAAGACCATTTTTGGCTCAAGCAAATCCGGTACTGTTGCAGCGGGTTTATTCTCCGTGTCCGCGATTTCTATCGCTTGGGCTGCACGATATTTATTTACCGAAACGTTGTTCGCTTTTGTGTTCCTGGTTTTCATCATGTTGTACATTCGCTTTTGGCGCAGTGACTCGTTTCGCTGGTTTTTGCTCTTTGGGTTGATACTGGGAATTGGAAGTATTGTTAGGTCGGCTCTTCAATTTTTTTTTGTAATTCCTTTATTCATCATCTTGCTCCAAGAAATAAAGATTGCGAGAAAACTGATTCTCGGATTGGGAATTACCTGTGGTTTACTTATCGTGATTTCACCATTTCAGGCCCTTAATTACAGTCAGTATGGTCACTACTCATTATCAACTATCAGTGGCAACATGTTTGTTGAATCAGTTGTAACAGCTAAGGCGACGTTAGATCGGACAAAACGCGCAGAGGCCTTTTATAGTCTTGTTGGAGATGATTGGGACCATATGACGAACCCATTTGAAAAATCTTCTGTTGCCAAAAAAAACAGTATTAAATGGGCTATGCAGCACCCCGGGGAGTTAATACGTCTGCATGCTCTTGGAATGATTTCATTTCTCGTCGGCACAGAAAAAAGTGCTTATCTGTATGTGATTGCTAGACAGGAAAGGCCACATGTCCCCTTGGATGGAGTTGTTGAAACGTTTTCGTCACGTGTTTTACGTAATCTAAAAGATATTCAGAGAGAATATTTTTTGACTCCCGTTTTGATGATGAAATTATTGCTCGAATACTTGTTTGTAGCTGGAGGAATATGGATTTTGATCCGCAGGAAACAAAAATTGTTAGCTGTTATTTTCATCTTGACTATTGCCTACTTTATTTTTGCTACAGCTCATGCAGGTAGGGCCCCAAGATATAAAATCCCAGTTTTGCCCATTTACGCGATTCTAGGCGGTGGTGGTGCAATGTTGCTGCATTCTTATTGGCGGTCTTGGCGCTCTCGGCTAAAGGTTCTGGGCTAATATGGCTTATAGGCTTGATTGGATCGTAATCAAGTGAATATATATCTTGAGTTTTACTGCTTAGCCTGTGATTGAGTAAATAGGCGTATTTGATATGCGAATAACTCATGCGGGGAATATATGCACCTAGAACGGCAACGGTTAAGCGTCATTCAGTAGTCTTGAAATCTCTGACGAAGTTTCGGATCCCTTGCTTAACTTCCATCGGATCTGATGATTTCACTGACTCGATGAATTTATCCACTAATTCAAGGTCGAGATCTGCAATGTTTGAATTTATAACTCTAAATATTTTGGGGTGTGCAGTCTTCTCTAGATTCTCTTCTTCCGATGAGAGCACTTCTATCATCTTTTCACCTGGCTTCAGTCCGATGTAATTTACTTCAATATCTTGATCGGGAACCATTCCAGATAGTTCGATCATTGTGCGAGCCAGAGAATCGATTCGCACGGGTTCGCCCATATCCAGAAGATATACCTCTTTGTTATCTCCTATTGTTGCTGCCAGTAAAATTAATCCTGCTGCCTCATGCGCTGTCATGAAATATCGCTCGGCATTTTGATGCGTAACGGTAACTGGCCCGCCGTCTTCAATCTGTTGTTGGAATATCGGTATGACGCTTCCGTTGCTTCCCAATACGTTACCGAACCTGACTGCGGAGAACTGGGTAGTATTATTTTCTGCCAGTTTGCTGATTGATAATTCACAAAGTCGTTTTGTTGCTCCCATGACACTTCTAGGTGCTACCGCTTTATCGGTAGAGACAAGTACGAATGTGCTCGCTCCGCAATCTTGGGCGGCTCTTGCGACGTTGAGTACACCACCAACGTTGTTGATTACTGCATCTGAAGGTGCATCTTCCATTAGGTAAACGTGCTTGTGGGCAGCAGCGTGTAAAACAATATCAATGGGGTGGTTTTGGGTAATTCGTTCAATTGATTCTTTGCTGGCGATATCAGCGATGCGTACTACCAGGTTTACATCTAGATTTGGGTTTTTAGATATCAAGGCACGAAGTTCATACTCGAGAAGAACTAACGGGTTTTCAGCGCGATCTACTAAGAGTAATTTACTCGGTTTAAAAGGGAGCACCCGTCTTGCGAGTTCGGAACCTATGGTTCCGGCAGCGCCTGTAATCAGTACAGTTTTATTAGTGAATGTAGCCTGTAATGCTTGGTCATCAAGTTGAGTTTCTGGTCGACCCAAGAGATCTGATACGTCAACTCTGCGAAGCTTGGAGATTGAAACGTTACCTGTTAGTAACTCGTCTGTCGCTGGCAGGATTCTGAATTCAACATGGGCTTTCCTCGCGTATTCTACGATTTGGGCTCTTTGATCGGGGGTTGCGGATGGGATAGCGATGACTACCATGTCAATTTGCATCGACTCTACGGTATGAGGAATATTTTCTGATGTGCCTACTATGGGTACCCCATTTAGGCTTTGACCTGTCTTCGCGAGGTCATCATCCACGATCGCGACAGGTTGTATAAGGAAGTCTGGTGTCGACAGAACCTGACCGCAGAATGCTGCACCCGCATCGCCTGCTCCAACAACTAATACGCGGGTTTTATATTGTCTAGATTGCCCACCGGTTTTCAACCGTTTGCGTCCTACCCTCACCGCCAGACGTAGACCACCGGCAAGAAAGATATGAACACCCCATTCAATAAAAGGAACACTTTTTGGGATACCTTCGAAATTGGATATTCCCCAGAGTAAGAGTATAAAGACGAGTGTTGATGCACTTGACGCCTTCGTTATACCTAAAAGGTCTGGAACTGATACATAGCGCCATAGACCAGTATGAGCGCGGAACTGTATGAGGGCGAGCAACCTGAGGGAAGTTAGGCTTGTGGACCATATCCAGAAAGCATTCATGTCGATGCGAGCTGGGTCGAGATCGAGTCTGAGAAGCAAGGCTACATAAAGTGAAGCGAATGGGATAAGAGCTTGTGCAGCGAGACCTAATAAGAGCCGTCGCGTTTTTGGGATGCTTGTGATAGTTCTCTGAAATGAGTCAGGAAATGCCATTGTTAAAAAGGTTATTCTCTATCCTTAGACCCTTTAAGGGATCTGTCACTTTGGGTCCATTCAGTGTAGTCGATTTATGAAGCATGTTCAGAGTAACGCTCCTTGCAAGGGAACACTGGTGATTGGTTTCTGTGGATTTCGAGATTTGGAATCATTCATATTAAGCTACTTGCGTTCGACCATCGATTTCGTGACTGATTGCTGAGTGCTTGCGAATCATGTGTCAGTTACTTTATATCGGTATCCCAAGGAAGAAATAGCGTTGTTCCGGGGGGGATAGACGTAGAGTGTTTTGTTGATATCCGGTTTTAATTGATCTGTGGAATTGAAATCCTATTTATCAATTTCTAGAGGAAATTAGTTTCGCACGTTTCATATGATTCGCACGAAATGATTGAATTACGACAGAGATGATTCAATTTTTAGGTTTATTTCACGTCTCTGGTTAGGAGTCATAGCCTGGTTTTGCCCACTTCATACCGAACTGAATTTAATGGATTGCCGATCGATAACTGGCATCATTTTTTGAGGTTGCGAGATTTGCACCAAATCCTTTCTGAAATTCCTTTAGAAGGGGTAAGTCGTGTGCTGGAACTTGGAGCAGGAGACGGCGTACAAACCGATGTACTCAGGCGCCAATTTCCCGAAGTTATTTCAATTGATATCTCTCCATCATCTGAGTTACAAGGTGTCATTATCGCTGATGCAAGCAATCTCCCTTTTATGGATGGTTATTTTGATTTGGTGTTTTCATCAAATGTTTTAGAGCATGTCGAGCAGATCGATGACTCGATTTTTGAAATGAAGCGCGTACTTGGTTCAAATGGGATAATGATTCATTCTATGCCGTCTAGCATTTGGAAGCTGGTTCAAATTGCTTTTCGCCCGTTGGCAACTTTAAAAAAAATAGCGTATAAAATTGTTCTTCAACGACCTGACATTTTTGAACGGGCGCGACCCGTAGATACTAATCAGTCATCTGTTGGTACTAAATTAACTAAACGCTCTATACTTTCCAAAATACTCGGTCAGTTCATTCCATCAATTCACGGTGTTTCAAGTAATCACTTTGAGGAATTAATACATTTCAGAACTAGCTGGTGGCTGAGGAAATTCAGGAAGCATGAGTTGGATTGTTTTCGTTCATCGCCTTTGTTTTTGCATTCCCCGTACGATCTTTTTCCTTACAGATTCTTAAAATTGCGCGAACGTCTTTCTAAATTGGGTATCGCATCAGTCCATGCGTTTTGGCTCAAGTGAGAACGGTGTTCTTTTTTAGATCACATCATTGACGGATGTCTTGTATGGTGAATTGACACTGGTATATGAGTCACATTCTGACCTAAACTGAGAACTTGTTCGTTAGTGGGCAGTCGATCGAAAAGGGTTTTACTCAGATATATCCGAGTAGTTGAGTTGATTTTGAGAATGGAGTTTTTGCTTGAAAGTTCTTGTCACTGGTTGCGCCGGATTTATCGGTTCTAGAGTTTCTGCTCTGCTATCTGCGACCGGGCATGAGATTGTCGGAATAGATAATCTTAGTGATGCATATGACGTGCGGATGAAGCAATTCCGAGTGGATAATTTACTTGCACACAATTCGGTCGAATGGGTTAATTCCGATATAACAAACAACGAATCCGTAAGAGCTTTGATGTCCAATATCAAGCCGGATGCGGTGATAAACCTAGCTGCACGAGCAGGTGTCCGACAATCGATCGATAACCCTTGGGTTTACTATGACACTAATGTGATCGGTACGTTGAATCTTCTGGAAGCATGCAAAGAGTTTGGGGTAAACCGATTTTTGCTTGCTTCTACGTCGAGCGTTTACGGAAATGGTTCAATGCCCTTTTCTGAAGACGCTCATATAGAAGATCTTTTATCACCATATGCTGCTTCAAAAAAGTCGGCGGAAGATTTATGCAAGTTGTATTGGCGGCTGTTTGATTTTGACACGACCATATTTCGATTCTTTACTGTTTATGGTCCGTCAGGTAGACCAGATATGAGTATGTTCAGATTTGTGAAATGGATTTTCGAAGAACAGTCAGTCCAACTTAACGGTGATGGTTCACAGCGGCGTGATTTCACCTTTGTAGATGACATCGCCAGAGGAGTTGTCGGGTCATTAGACCGGCGTCCGGGATTTGAAGTTATTAATCTTGGTTCTGATCGGCCAGTAGAAATTAACGAAGTTATTAACGAGATTGAGATGGTTATTGGCAAAACTGCGATCATTGAGCAGCACCCTTTCCCTCAGACGGACATGATTGCAACCTGGGCCAACATAAGTAGGGCAAGGGAATTGCTCGATTGGGAACCTGAAATCAGCTTAGAAGAAGGCATTAAGGCTACTGTTGATTGGTACAAGGAAAATCGTGACTTCGCAAAGAATATTCGGCTGTGATGTTTTGGAATCTGCGTAAACTGTCAATTATCGGGAGGATTATTGTTTGACTAATATTGGTGTCATTGGCGGCGCAGGTTATGTTGGCCTTGTCACCGGCGTCGGGCTGGCGGCACTTGGGCACAAAGTTATCTCAATGGATTTGGATCAATCTCGTATCGAGATGTTGCGAAAAGGGTCTTCAGCTGTATATGAAAAGGGTCTTGAGGTAATTCTGCGTGGGTTGATTAAAAAGGGCCAAATTTCGTTTACAGAGAACCAGCTTCAAGCAGTACGGAATTCAGATGTACTTTTTATCGCTGTTGGTACTCCATCTTTAGACGACGGCGCCGCCGACCTGTCCGCAGTTATCGCAGTTGCTGAGCAGTTACGCGAGATGATTGACAAGTACACGGTTATTGTAGTCAAAAGTACAGTTCCTGTGGGTACTACCCGTATCATCACCGAGATTCTAGCTCAAAAATTGACAGAGTCCGAAGATTTCGACGTTGTATCCAATCCTGAATTCCTTCGTGAAGGTGAGGGCTTGATCGATTTCTTCGCACCATCACGCATTGTGGTTGGATCTTCTTCTACTAGGGCATTGGAGGCTTTACGAACTATTTACGAACCATTGTTGTCTGGGAATGTTGTTGTAGATGTACCGTGGATTGATGTTGATCGCGAAATTCCTTATGTTGAAACAGATGTTATATCGGCCCAATTAATCAAGTATGCATCCAATGCTTTCTTGGCCGCGCGTATTTCATTTATCAATGAGATAGCCGGGATTTCCGAAAAAGTTGGTGGCACCATCACTGACATTGTTTTTGGGCTGGGACTTGACCCTCGCATAGGTTCTAGTTATCTCAAGCCAGGGATAGGCTTTGGAGGACCCTGTCTGGACAAAGATCTTCGAGCACTTATCAGAATTGCTGATGAAAACTCATACGATTCGGTCATGCTTGCGGGGGTATTAAAACGTAATGATTTGCAGTTACGCGAAGTTATGAACAAGATTACGGGGACTCTTGGCCCAAACCTTTACAAGAAACGAATAACCCTGTTGGGTATTGCATTTAAAGAAGGGACTAACGACGTTAGGCAATCATTGTCGCTTCGCCTTTACCGCTTGCTGCGGGATCAAGGGGCATTGGTTGTGGGTCATGACTTGTTGGCTGCATCAGAAACTGCTGAAATTGAACCGAACTTAGTTGTTACCAGTGATATGAATGTCGCTCTTGACGGTGCAAATGCTGTTGTTGTTCTTAATGCAGAATCCGCATATTCATCCTTCGATTGGTCATCTCTAATTTCATCAGAGGTTTTGCCATATGTAATTGATACCCGGGGAGTGGTAGATGTAACAATGTTGTCCAATTGCGGAATCACTTTCGATGTATTGGGATCCGCGGAATGACTGAACCAACTACTGTTGTAGTCATCGGGCTTGGTTACGTGGGATTGCCGTTGGCAATAGCATTCTCAAAAGAATTTCCGACCACTGGATTTGATGTTGACACGACTAGGGTGGAGGAACTTTTAGCTGGGATTGATCGTAACCAAGAAGTATCTGGCGCGGAATTATCCGCTTCGAAATTAAACTTGATGACGGAATCATCATGTGTTTCAGATGCCGACTTTATTGTAGTGGCCGTGCCAACGCCTGTGACTCAAGATAACGAGCCTGATTTAAGTATGCTTTATTCGGCGAGCCAACTAATCGGGAAGAAACTTCTGCATCGTTCGAAATATTTACGACCTCCTGTCATTGTTTTTGAATCAACCACTTACCCTGGTTGCACTGAAGAATTTTGTGGGCCAGCAATTGAGGAGGCATCAGGATTGAAAGCTGGCACGGGATTTTTCCTAGGCTATTCCCCTGAGCGAACGAACTTTGGGGATGATACTCATACCCTCGAAACAGTAGTTAAGGTTGTGTCTGGGCAGACAACTGAAGTCGCCGAATTGGTAAATGATGTATATGGGAGAATTGCCAAGGCAGGGACTCATATGGCTGTAGATATTAAGACAGCTGAGGCATCTAAAGTGATCGAAAATATTCAACGAGATTTGAATATAGCTCTTTTTAATGAGCTTGCAATGATTTTTGACAGAATGGGTATGCGGTCCATTGATGTATTTGCGGCTGCTGCCACCAAGTGGAATTTTCACCATTACCAACCCGGTTTAGTCGGCGGACACTGTATTCCGGTGGATCCCTACTATCTTACTTATGCAAGTTCTAAGCTTGGATATGACGCTCGTGTGGTTTTGGCTGGCAGAGAAGTGAATGAGCGAGTTGCCGAGTTCATAACAGATAAAGTGATTGGACTTTTAAATTCGGGTGCAAATGATCACTTAAGCGCATCAATTTTGTTTCTTGGTTTGACTTTTAAGCCAAACGTTTCAGATTTGCGAAACAGTAAAGCTCTGACACTTGCAAGTTTACTTGTTGGGCATGATTTATCTTTGGATACTTACGATCCTATGGTACAAAGTCAGTTACCTGAGGGCATTGGCAACAAATTGCAGAAAGACCCGTTCGCGTCAGATAAGGTTTATGACGCTGTCGTACTTGCTGTACCTCACGATATTTTTCTGGTTCATGATAGTCGCATCGTGGATCTGGTTAAGCCCGAAGGACTCGTCGTTGATCTGCTTTCAGCTTTAGATAGACTTGAAATTGAATCTCTAGGAAGAAAATACTGGAGTTTGTGATGCTGAGATGTTAAAAGAATCATCTTGGATCAATTGATTTGACTACGACGAACTAATTCTTATACCAGTCTTTTTCCCGGACGAATTTTTCAAGGTCAATGAAAGAATCAAAAATCATGTCGATCGAATTATTGTCGGCGTGATTTCCAATTTCACTTTTTAACGCGAGGGTTGTAGCGTTGATACCTCTTTTGGCTCCCTCAATATCCGAAGTTACGTTATCTCCGATCATCCAAACTTTTTCGCCTTGTGGTTTGGTGCCGGTCGAATGTATTTCAGGGAACAGTTTGTTAAGGGCCATAACAAAACTAGCCTGATTGGGTTTATCTTGTCCGGATTCTTCTGAAGTAACAACGTAATCGAAGCGTCGATCTAGTTCGACATAAACTAATTTTCTGAATTGAATTTGTGCTGTTAGATCGGTGACAAGTACCTTCGTAATATTTATTCGGGCTAACTGATCAAGGAAATCGATTAGTCCTTTTCGCAGTTTAATCGCTGCGAGATAACTGCTCCAATACGCTTGTTCGAATTCTAGACTTAAAAGCATTTGTGATCGAAGGCCCAAGTACTCCAGAGTTCGCTGAAAATACAAGAGCCTGCTGTGAGCACTTGCGGTTGAACCTAACTGTTTTTTTGTGTCTATGCGAGCTTTATCGAAAGCGGTGTCGAATTCATTGGCACCTATCCCTATTGTTGTAATGGCCTTTGAGCGCACTGACGACATTCCTGCTTTGTGCGAAGGTTCATAAGGGTAAAGAGTGTTATCTAAATCGAACAATACCGCTGAGGGTTTATTCGAGAATCTGTTTGGATTTAGTGTTTTAACGCTCAAAGAGCTCTTTCTTTTAATATCTGTGCAGCTTGTGCCATGACAACGAGTTGCATCACGCCGATCATTCCATCCTTCCAAACTGGATCAATATCCATCAGCTCTTCAGATTGGGCAACGAGTCGACCTGATATTGATCTTAAATCTTCAGCTAGTACGTCACCGGTTATCAGTAATTCGATTGAGGAGTTATTGTCATCGATATCGTGCTCCACGTTTAACCCACATCCGCCGATGAGCAATCGGATGAGCTGCTCATGGTAAAGACTGCGTCTCAGGGAGATGCGTAGTTGTAGTGGAATATTTTCTGGTTCTAAGCTACTTGAAAATTTAATTGAATTCGCTGGTTCAAGGTGGAAGATCACATCCGCGTGTTTACTTTGTGGTTCAATGAATCGTTTTGCATCGTCTGCTCTAGCCTCCAATGCGGCCATGACCGTGTCAACAGTATGACCTCTAGACTTAGTGTCCCTTTGTTTTTTGTAGTAGCGACGGAGGTCTTCATTCATATTTAAGAAAATTTTGACATCACATCTTTCGCGCATTTGTGGAAGATAGAAAACGAGTAATCCTGCAACTACAACAAAATCATTGTGCCTCAGAGAGACTGCACTAGTAAATCGACCGATCGAATGATCATATCGCTTGACGGATACGTTGCGAGATTCGCTCAAATCGATAACGCTCTTCAACATGGATGACAAATCATTAGCGCGTGGGTTGAGATGAGTTGTAGTTTTCCATAAAGGTTCATCGCGATCCCACATGTGATAGTCATCCCCAGAAATATGAGCGACTGATTGCCTTCCGAACAATGCCTCGATGGCTGTAGCAAGAGTGTCTTTTCCTGATCCGGAATCTCCTGAAATACCTAACACAAGTGGTCGTGAGCGTAGTCCAAAGTGGTCGCTGTCTCTAATTCCGTCTCTGGACATTCGGTATGCGAGTAATGTGCCTACAGCAAGTAGCCCAGTCAGAAGAACCGATATCTGATTCTCAGCCAATGAGTTATTAATATTGATCATGGGCGTGGTCAAATCCACGTCTGTCAAGCGAATTCTTGGACCAGTAGATTGCAGCAAATTGAAGGCGATCAATATGATCGAGAAGATCGTTGTTAGACGAATGGCATTTCGTCCGGATTGCACTTGATGCATAACTAGAAATGGCACGACCCACATGAACCAACCCGGTGATGCTGGGCTGAGTATTAATACTAGGAAAAAGCCCAGGCCCAGGGAAGCCATGAGTAGTCCGAATGACATTCTTCGGAGTTGCCAGAATGCGTAAACCACCAACACATACCCGAGTGGCAGCAACAATATTTGAAAACTACCTAGATCTAGTGACAGGTCGTATATTTTTTGTGCTTCTGGTGTGTCGAGGACCATTGTCCTGACAGCGCTTGAAAGTAGAAAAGGACCTTGGAAAAGGACCGTTGCTATAACCATCGTGGTGACGAATCTATTTGAAAAACGTTTTAATCGATTATTACGCGCCATGTAGATGAGAATGAATGGTAGTGCCAGAACCATACTTAGTTTTGTCGCAAATGCAGCTCCCAGAATGGCTCCTGCTAGTTTGTACTTTTGTTTACGAAGCGCTACTAACGATGTGGTTAGAAGTAATATTGGCACTACGTCGATTTGACCGTGCCAGTAATTTACGTAAAGAACGATAGGTGACAACCAGTAGAGCCATATAACTAATTTTCGACGATCTGGCATGATCTGGAGTATTGCCAGCAGCAACAAAAAATCTAGGACAATTACTCCGGCTGAAAATCCTATGGCTGTAAGTGCAGTATCCGATCCTGGGAATAGCAGTCCTGCAAGTACCCCTAAAGCGGTAGTGGGTATGAGTATCAACCACATTACTGGTCCATAAGGGAATGCAAGTTCATCACCTCCATCTGCAATATGTGAGTTCCATGGATCAATTGTTGGATTGTCAATAAAGTTTGTGATGAACGGCACAAACCATTCACCCTGGGTTGCTGGGGCGAGGAATACGATCAGGATGATTCGCACCACCATTCCATAAAGGAACGATGGGTCACGGACTAGTTGTCGAATTTGTTCAACCATCTCTCAGGAAACTTTGTGCATATGGCGTCGGGTGCGACACCAGCACTTTTCATCGCTGCCATTATTTCGTTCGTGTCAGAAATTTCCATTCGACCTTGGAGTTCTGGTGAAACGATGCAAAGTTTAAAGCCGCTTTCTTTGAGGAGTGTAGCTGAACTCAGGTCAAGCGGAAACTTTGTAAAGCAATCTATCCAGACCCATTGAACTTTACCGGCGAGAGTTATCGCCGTATCGATGTCCTCAAATTCGGAAACGCGGACTGCACATCTGGATTCTCCGGTTTTTGCAGTTTTTACCAAGAATGGGAAGGATTGGTCGAGGAAGAAAAAATCTTCGATGTGATGCTCTGTCATCAGTTTAAGACACTGTTCTTCAAGTCCCTCTTCCTTTACGTTTAATATCAATGTTCCATGGCGGTAGTTTTTGAGCCAATCTTCAAATGCGGTGCCAATTTCGTAAGGCTCGTGGTGAAGCACCAGCGAATCGCCTTGGGATCGGATATCTATTTCGACGCCGTGATCTGTGCTGGTCTCTTTGAGTTCTTCATGGGTATTTCGGCGGTGTCGGATGATCTTCATTCGATGCCCTTCCGGCTTTTTGAGAATTGATTGATTTCTTTCCTGAGTTTCCAACTGTATCTCAGTGTCCTTCGTATGAATCGTATTCTCGAAACGATGCCTGTGTTCCAATGAGATTCGCCAAAGGCGCGAGGACCGAAACGGACAGGAATACGCTGTATTTCGACTCTCTGTTTTTTTGCCTGATAGTATGCATATAGATCAAGGGAAAAATCAATTGGTGTGTTTTGCCAGGCACGATATAGAGATCTTGGCATTAGCGTTGGTTGTGCGTTGATGTCCCACATGCTGGCTTGCATGAATATTGTTTCGAAAATCGCCATTCCGGTGGTGAAAATACGATCGACCATTGGACGACCGGTTCGGGCTCCTTTCACGAAAAGGTTTGATGGGTTCGCTGACCTTTCGTAGAGTTGGTAGGCGGCAAGAACGTCGGCTGGATCGGTTTGGAGGTCGGCATGGGTCCATCCGAGAATTTCGCCTTGTGCAACCTTTAGTCCTGCGAGAATTCCGTGACCGTAGCCGATATTTTTTTCGACTCGTGTTGAGCGGAGGCCTGTATTGTGTTTCTCAAAGGGCCTGAGGATTTCGGGTGTTCCATCACTCGATCCGTTGTCGACGAGAATAACTTCAATGTTTTCGTTAATTATTGCCTCACATTTTTTGATGAGGGTCGGTAGACTTTCCGACTCGTTGTAACAAGGGATAACGAGGGAAAGCATCATGAGTCGATCCGATGGTTACTTTTAAATACGACCATCTGCATCCCGATGAAATTCAATGTCGCCGATGTACCTGTTGCTAGCAGGAATGCAAATTCCAGAAAATGTTCTTCTTTCCCGAGGACCGCGATAACTCCACTGTTCACACATATGTTGATTATTAACGTTGTGACGTAGAGCGCTATAAACCTGGAAAATACGTATGTGCCGCCTTTCGCTCGGTCGAAGGTCCATAGCTTGTTCGAGAAGTAGGCGAATATGGTGCCTGCGATAAAACCTAGAGCCTTAGCGATGGCTGTCGGGGAGTCGAGATGTAACAGGAGGCGATACGTGGCGAAATCGATCACGACGGTTGCAAAGCCGACGATAATAAATCGATGTAGTTGCTGTGTTAGCACGATTCAGCCTGCGCCTCGGCTGTATGGACGAGGAGAATTTTTCGCAGCGTAGGTGGTCTCCAACCATACAAGACTTTCGGGTGCGACAAGGGGGTCTTGTTCTAGACGATACGGATGACTGCTCCATTTGTGGAAACATGATTGCCAGTAGTGGTATGTTTTGAGTTCGTCTGGCGTGCCCCATGGAAGGTAGTGATCAACCTCGAAAATAGCGCAGGTTAATCCCATTTCCAGCGCGTCGTTTATGCACTCGTCGACATAAAATTCGCCGTTTATACGACCATCTCGAGCATACATCTGATCGGCTGCGGTGAAAAAATCTTCGGCGCGCTTAAAAGTGAACGTACCGATCACGATTGGATCATTTCGGGGATCAGATAACGGTATTTTGGTTGAGATAGCGGTGACCAGTCCATTGGATTCTGAGATCCAACCGTACTGTTCAGGGTGCCGGGTTGCTCTCGGGTGTCCACGCATAGCCCAGATCAGCACATCTGCATTGCCGCTGAGCTGTTCTTGGAAATTTTTGCGATCGTAAAGTGCTCCGCTATCGCATGGGGCGATAGTCATAGGAAGGGTTTGGTCGATGCGGTTTTTAGCAAGGCTACAGGTGCTCGCCTGGCCTGTCGTAATCTCATCAATAATTATGATTTCCGAATCGGCGTTGGGGGTAGCCGGGTTGAAATCTTCGTGACCGTGCATAACTTCTTCCCGGGTTATTATGACCGTCTTTTCATGATGCGGCCACGTAGTCATCGCCTGCGTAGACATCGGGGCTCCAGAAACAGGGATCAATGGCTTTGGTTTGGTGTACCCAAGCGATTGGAATCTCGCCCCGGCTCCGGCCATAGGGAGGAGAATAGTGCCGGATTGTGGCGCTGGGTCGGTACGTTTGATATTGCTGAGTGACCTGAATGTGTTAGACCAGTAGTTGTATTCTTCCAAGTCTTCAGGGGTTCCCCACTGCATAAAGTGCTGTAATTCGTAAATGGCTACTTTAAGGCCCGCCTCTATCATCGGTTTGTAGGGGAGGCTGATGTAGTACTCGCCATTAACGTTCACATTGTTTTTCATGTTGTCGTTGATGTAATGATGCGCTATATCTCCTGATTTGAAGTAGTAGGTTCCCGACGAGGCATATTCGGTCATAGGATTATCCGTGAAAGGTTTTTTTTCCCGGATGTCGGTAGCCCAGGCGTTTTCTTCTTTGACGTAGGCATATCGATTTTGGGTTAGGTGATGAGGGTGGAAGCCCTTGTAGCAGGGAATGGCGCCATCGCAGAGGGTTTCTTCAGTGAACGAGACGAAATCTGCGAAATCCCAGTAGCATGTGAAGTCGCAGTAATTAATAACCATTGGGGTTGTTGTGTCGAGTTGGTCGAAAACCTGTTCCACCGCGTACCCCGGACCTTTCTGATGCGAATCGATGCCGATGACCTGTATGTTTTCACCAAGTGCATTCAACTCGCTGGCCATTCCCAATGACTGATCTTTCAGGTGGTCGTTGTTGCAAATGAAAGTGATGAGATGGTTACCGGGGAACATATCCACGACGTGAGAGATGATGGTTCGCCCTTCGACTTCTATCATTGGTTTTGGCTGACGATATCCTGCATTAAGAAACCGTTGTCCGGTTCCAGACATAGGGATCAGAATGTTCAAGGTTTCTTCCTCAATTAGTGCCGTCAGTTGTTATGTAAGTTTATCGCTCAGCAGTTCGGGAGAGTTTTCATCCAGTTTAGTGCGATATTTTTCTGCATCCCAAGACTGGAGGTCTTTAGCTGCGTGTTCATCGATAAATTTAATATCGGAGTTCGAGGGGATTCTTAGGCTAATCATCGTAAGTCCAAGAAGTTGCGCCTCAGCAGAAGCGCCGATCCTATTGGAAAGTATCACCCCGTTATCACGGACTATCATCCAGTCAGGTTCAGTGCCATATGTTGATTGATATTCATTAATCACTTTTTCAATGCTGCATAGCGACGTACATACCGGTACCTTCTTTTCTAAAAATACTGCATGATCAGGTATCAGAGCTCCTTTGCTGGCTATCTGGGTCGACTGTGGATCTAGCGCTAGTTTGTGGATTTCTTGAGAGTTCGGTAATCGCCATCCATGGAGGTCTTTTACAGCATTCTTTAAATGTGCTGTACTCGTCGTATTTGTTGTGGTACGGGTTGTTATTTGGAGTTTTGTTTCGACAGTAGCCAACAGGGATTCGACGGCTTGGCAGGTCTCGCCGCCGACTACTAAACCATGGTTTTCTAATACCAGTACCGACGGATTCCCAGGCTCTTCTGTTATCACACGAATGACTTCAGAGGTCAGAGAAGCACCGGGTTTTGCGTATGGTATGTAACGCCAGTTTATACCTCTGAGTTGATCCATTAGTCGATTTTTTGCACCCTTCTGAACGGTACTAGCGATGGCGTTTACGGAATGGACGTGTGCTACGACTTTATGGTTCAACTGGCAGTGAAGGGACGTCTCTATCGAAGGATGCAAATTTCCATAGAGTCTGGCATTTATGAAGTTATCGTTACCAGCCTGTATCATTCGTTTTACGGCTTGCAAGTCGACGGGGACCATGATTTCTTGATCTTCTGCGTCGGACAGCCATGTCCCTGAGGCTTTTACCCACAGCGTGTGCCCGTCTTTGATCGAAGTATTTCCACCTGATCCTTGGACGAGAGTCGAGTTTCTACCGATGCTGCAACTCAGTGAACGGAGATTTTCCATCTCTGCAGGGTACATTGGGATATTATGTGTCATCAGAAACCAATACGTGAGTCTGAATAGATAGGATTCAGTTTTTCCTGTTAATCATGGTAAGCGTAAAAAATCCGTGAGATATTTGCATTGAGTATATGTCTGTATCTTACGTTGATTACCTGATCAATCAGTCACTTAGGTTGGTATATTGCAGCCAAGTAAACATTTTGTTCATGTGGTTAATAAATACTTGTGTCTTATCGGAATTCATTTAGATATTTGACCGTTGAGTTAGGAATCCCGAATTCGGGGTTCAAGAGTTTTGAACTAGTCTGGATTAGGTGCTACTAAAGTGAATTCAAAGTTGTTCATTGTCGCAGGACTTGGACCTTGGTACCTAACTTTTTTGGTGGGTTTTTTCATGCTTGCACCATCTACAGATGACGGTTACTACATCATAGCTTCATTGGGTACAGCTTTTACGGGTAATCCAGGTTTTTGGATTGGAGATGACTTTGCTCCTGTATTTTTTCTTCCTATCGCATTCACATATTTTTATGGTCTTTTATTGAAGTTGATTATGGTTGTCGGATTTGATTTTGGGCCTTTTGGGTTCAGGTTTTTTCAACTTCTGTTCATCTTTCTTTTACCGATTTCAATTTTTCTAATGCTGCGTCGCTTATACCCCGTGGATCACGGTATGCGTTTGCTAATCCTGCTGGCGTGCCTTTCGTTTACTCATTTTGTTCAATCTGCGATAACGGTTCGTCCGGAGGTTCTTGGAGCACTTCTGTTCATAGCCTCCCTTCTACTAAAAGGAAAACAATCTACCTGGGCGCCTTTCCCTGCCTTTGTTTTGGCATTAAGTGGCATGGTTCATCCAGTTTTTACATTTTTAGTTGGAGTTGTGTTTGTCACTGCTTTATTTCGAACCGATAAACAACACAAATTGAGAAAATGGTTTACTAGCCTAATTGCATTTTCTCTTCCATTTCTTGTACTTGGCATCTACTACCTTATTAACCTAGTCCAGTTTCGGCAGCAAACGTTGGGTCGCGCTGACTTTTTATCAGCTGATATGTGGAGTACACCAACGGTTATTTGGAACAATATTTTGTTTTGGAATAACGTCGATGGGATTGAATATGGTCTGTTCAGTGGGTACCCCGCCGTCGGGATCGTGATGGTCATGTTCGCATCAACTTGTTTGGTGCTTTACAGGAGGGTAGGTCTTTGGGGTGATGCGGTTTTGTGGGTGTGTTGGCCGATTCTTTTCGTCCAGTGGTTTGTGTTTTTGATGCTTCCGGCGTTTCTCCCGTATTTAGCGGTTTCATCGTTTTTAGCGAGTCTAAATATTGTGTTGCTTTTCCAAATGCCTAGGACATGGATGCTAATCCCACGATTTGCTTGGATGATAAGTGTGGGGGGAATGTTGATATGCCTTGTTTTTGTAGGGTTTCAGGGAGGTAAATTCTTACTTGTGCCTAGTGAGCGGTTGACTCCGTATGGACTTCATTCCAACATGGCGCCGTTACTAGAAAACGATACGACGGAGTTCTATACATCCAACGCCCGTTTAATTCCTCCCTTAATTGATTATTTTTATGAGAATGGAGATGTGAGACTTAACTTGACTTATATGAGTCCCCATTGTTTGCCGGGCGATCTATTTAAAAGAGCTAATCAGTATTCCTTATCAGTCGTACCCTTGTCTGATATGTCAAAAACATTTTGGGGACTCAATAGGCGGTTGGTCGATCACGCGCAAGAAAATGAGTTAAGTTTTCTTATGAAAGGATCGCAGGTAAGGGTCACGCTGATTCCCGGCGATGAGATATATGCTGATGACAAAAATTTGATAATTCGAGCTTCTGATGTCAGCGTGAACGCTGATCCACAAGCTTGTTTTGATAAAAGTGGATAACCACTCAGAACAAAGTGCCTTACGATAGTTGTGTCAATTTACCCAATTTGAAACAAGGATCATAGAAAATTGCCCAAAACGTGTCTGGTAACCGGAGCAGCGGGATTTATAGGTTCTCATCTTGTTGATCGTCTTTTATCAGACGGTCATACCGTAATCGGCATTGATAATTTGTCCTCGGGGAAGTTAGATAGCCTGCCTAAGGACTTTGATCTACGAGAAATGGATATACGGGATCCTGACGTCAGGCATGTTATATCGGAGATAAATCCGGATTTAATTTTTCATTTGGCGGCTCAAATCAGCGTTTCGGTTTCAACTCGGCAACCCCAATTTGATGCGGAAGTTAATATAGGGGGAACTCTAAACATATTTGAGGGTATTAGAGCCCTTGAAAATAAAACAAAGAAGTTTATCTATGTCACCTCCGGAGGCACGGTCTATGGTGAGCCTGAAGTGATCCCAGTGGATGAAACGACCGCTGCGAAGCCTTTATCCCCTTACGCAGGTTCTAAACTAGCTGTGGAAACATATTTACCGATATACGAGAAACTCTCTGCACTCGATTATACGATTATACGATTGGCGAATGTATACGGTCCAAGGCAAGATCCACATGGTGAAGCTGGCGTAGTTGCCATATTTACGCAGGCTATGCTCGCGGGGCGATCTCCTAACATTTTTGGTGACGGTAGTGATATACGCGACTATGTTTTTGTTGGAGATGCCGTAGAGGCTATAGTAATGGCTTCAAAAAGCGAGCGATCTGGTCCATTTAATATTGGAACAGGAATAGGAACCAGCACCAGTAAAATTTTTGAAATTCTCGCTCGTCATTGTGGTTACACAAATAAGCCTATGCATGGACCTCGTCGACTAGGTGATATAGCCCGAATTTCACTGGATGCCAGCAGGGCTTGGAAAGAACTTGGGTGGAGGCCCAAGACCCTTCTAGAGGATGGTCTGAGAACTACAGTTAAATGGTTTGAATTGCAGTGCAAAAATAGATGATGGCTTGTGTTGGCGTTAGATATCTTGTTTGATGAACCTATCGATTGTAACGAGAAATGACAGAAGAGCTCCCGCTCCGTAATTTGGAGTTTTGACCCAATGCGGGATGTCTCTTGACAGTCTGTCCATATCTATAAAACCTAAAGAAGCAAGGGCCTCAGATGTTTGTAGCTCTAACGCGGTATTTGTCAACCGGTGCTGGGTTGCGAACATACGTCCACGATCAGGCCATGTCCGTTGTTCTGCGGTGGGACTGATGTAATTAGTACTTAATGGTCCGATTCGGTCTCTGAACAATCTCATAAGCTTACGCGCGTCTCTTGTTAAGGGGGACTGGTCTGGGCGTTGGTTGGTATTGGCTGTCGGGATAGCAGCTAACCGCGGGTTCAGTATTTTAAGGGCTTTCCTGGCAATTTTTCCTTCAAGGCGATGCGACTTCGGTAAGGACAAATATAAATCAAATATATCGTTATCAAATGCGATAGTTCTTTGTTCAGCGATGGTTGCCATGCTACTGATATTTGTAAAAGGATAGTGACGCGAGAGAGCGTGGATCAACATGAATTCCCATTGGTCATCCAGCGTGTTACAAAAACCTTCACCGAGTTGTTGTATTTCCTCGATTGAATGCCGCAATTGTGCCAGCATATCTACTCGACGATTCGGCAGTACATATTCGATGAGATTAATGTTTTTAAGCCGATGCCCGATGCGATTAAGATATTCCCCTGGGAAGTCATCACCAATACGATCTGATCGCTTAAACGATGTTCTGCGTCCAAATAATGTCAAGTTATGTGTCAGCAGATACATGCCCTGGAATAGGTAATCTATTCCATGTCCGTGAAAATTAACATCGATTTTTTTGTTTATGTCCTGATTAAGCTTGTAAAAAATCCCATGATCGAAAGCATGCATCCCACCACCAAGCATCGTCATGGCATCTAAATTGTCAGAATATGGATCTGAATTTATGGGTATATATTCGTGTCGAGATTGAATTTGATTGGCGACTGCCTGGGCAATCTTTACTTCATTGTTCTCTGAAACACCAATAGTGAAGGTGGCCGGCGGTTTTTCAAAAGCAGCTAATACCGTACGAGAATCTGTTCCACCACTCAGAAACATTCCAACTCGGTCTGGCTCATCACTTGTTTTTCGTCTAACTGATTTCCGGAGCAATTTAGCGAGTTGGTGCGACGTATCTTTGACAGATGCATCAGTTTTTTCGAAAGATGGCTTCCAGTAGGGGCGAACAGTAATAGTTCCCGATCGATAGGTACCAGTCGTTGCTCCCAACAAGAACGATGATCTTGAATCGTAGGTTTTTGTTCCGAGTAATCGCTGTAACCATAGAAATTCGAAAATTGCGTGTTCATTAAGTTTTATTTGGTTGTTAAGTTTTAGATACTCCCATACGTCCTTATAGAACACGGATCCGAAAAAAGTTGACTTATCTTTAATGTAGAAAAATGGTATAGAAGCGTACCGATCGGTCGATACGCGCAGAGACCTGCTGCTCTTGTCCAGAGTGATGAACAGAAACTCTCCATTTACTTGTCGTAGAAATTCTGGTGGTAATCCTACGTCGGTAACCTGGGACCAAATTTCATCGTATGTGATTTTCTCACCAAGAATTGGGGTTCCTAAGATGATCAGTGTCGCGTGTTCGTTGTCAAACTGTCTCAATTGAATCGTGGAATTTCCAATTGACAGTTTTAGATTATCGGTTTTTTCGTTTGGAGCAAAAGAAACCGTTATATACGGTAAATTCATTTAATTACAAGTCGTCATGATAGGATTTGCGCGCACACGACTGTTTTGACTATTAGGCAATCTAACTTTTTTGCGGTAACTTTGGTCATGCACTTAATGTATTCCTCCGAACGGTTCGCTGATATTCAACAAGCGCTCGATGTACAGCTACAATCATATCGAAAGTACCTCATGAACCCGTTCATGAGGTACTTTCGATAAGTCGGTATTGTAATTCGTAAGGCTTCCTCATATTGGAGTTGCCGCTGATTATTGTGATTGCTCAAATGAGTATCATGTCTCGATTGCACTTATCGCTGACCTGCACTTTTAGGAATTCTGATCAAGGTCACAATCGTGTTATGAGATGTAGGATTGGGGATGAATTCATGAGATCGTTAGTGTTCGCTAGTATGTATACGTTTTATATCGGACAGTAAGTATATGTGTGGGATATTTGGGTTTAGTTTGATTCGTCAGCTAGAGGCGTCAGATGTTGAAATAGGCATTAGGCAATTGGAGTCAGTGAGTCACAGGGGGCCAGACGGTCAGGGTCACGAAGAGTTTTATGAAGAAGGTGTCTTTATTGGACACCGACGTCTAGCGATAATCGATACCTCTGACAGGGCTTCTCAACCTATGTCACGCGGTCGATTTACGCTTGCTCATAATGGCGAAATTTATAATTTCGTTGAGTTGCGCGAAAGCCTGAAAAAAAAGGGTGTCAAGTTTACGACTACTTCGGACACTGAAGTATTGTTAAACGCTTGGCGTAATGATGGCGTCGATTGCCTTCAAGAGTTCGATGGCATGTTTGCGTTTGCATTGTTCGATGGCGATGTCACTAATTTGGTTACAGATCCGTTTGGCGAAAAACCTTTATACCTAGTGCAGCAGGATGAAGGGGTTTATTACGCATCCGAGCCGGCCGCTCTCATCGAGTTGTTGGGACTTAGATTTGAACCTGACGAGAACGAGTTAGCAGCATTTTTTACTCTGGGGTTCATACCTGCGCCTGGGACAGGTTTTAAAAATCTTCAACGCGTTGAACCAGGCTCACATATTGTGATAACTAAAGGGAAAATAACGCGTGTTGTTCGTTATTGGACTCCAGCGGAGCCCGTTCGTCCACGCGGTGAATTTAACCCCGCTACGGAATCGCAAATAGACGTAATTGCAGAATCATTGGTCGAGTCACTGGAGGTACGACTTAGATCAGATGTGCCGATGTCGATTTTTCTTAGTTCTGGAGTTGATTCAGCCCTAATCGCCGCTATCGCGGCTAAAGAACTAAATACGGATATTCCGACCATTACAGTGGGATTTGACGGAATTGGTGTTCATGATGAATCGTCAAGTGCCGCTGAAATAGCCAACTACTTGGGTCTTAATCATGAAGTAATACAAGGTGATAGGACAGGCGGTGTAGATGCGTTAGATCTGTTGATTGATTTATATGGTTGTCCAAATGACAACACTACAGCTATACCGTCTTATGACATGGCCAGCGCTGTTAGAAGTTCGGCGACCGTTGCACTTTCCGGTATAGGAGGTGACGAAATTTTCTATGGTTACAACAAATATCAATACTTTTATGAACACAGTGGTGTTTTGTCATTGCCGAGATCAATGAGAACAATAACGAGTTGGCTGTCGAGCATTACCCGCCATAAGACAGCCGCTGATTCCCTGCGGCGATCGAAGCATTGGACTTATGCTAATTATAAGAATGTTGGCATTTGGGATTTGCTTGAAAGAATTTCAGGCTTGGAGCGCTGGGGGGATGAATTTTTTAATGAGTACAGTCAACCACAGTACCTGGCGGCTCGTCATTTCGACCTTACCCATGTATTACCAGGATCCTACATACCTGCAATTGAGCTTTCTAGCATGCGCGTCGCTCTTGAGGTGCGAACACCTTTTCTTAATAGGAAATTACTCGCAAAAGTAGATGAATTGGATCCACGATCGATGGTTGGGTTTGGTCAAAAGAGTATAGCTAGGCGAATCCTTAATCGATATGTACCGGAAGATCTGATACCCGAAGGTAAACGGGGTTTTATTTTTCCGATCGACCAGATTATAAAATCGCAGACGACTTTTCCAATTGTATCGGGGATCCAACATGATATTGTTGCAGATTCAATGGGTCGAAGATATCAGGGTAGGGGTAGAGAACTTTTTCTAAGGATGATGGTGCTGGAGCGGATTGCTGCTGCGACTTAAAGTGCGTAAATTTCGATAATGTGGATGAACACCTGATTTATTAAGTTGCCTCATGTCTTATTGCTGAAGTCATGAGGTCGGTGCAAAATTGAAACGTCTCCAGATGTAAGTTAACTGAATTATGGGGGTAAAATTCAAAATACCGATGATTGCTCACAAAGATCGTACCAACTGTATGGCTTCATCATGTACACATGTGCTGTTTGATGTATGCCATACGAGTGCAAAAGCTGCTTGTTGAACTGAACAACCCGACCCATTAATCCCAGAGTCTTTTTGAACCCGAATCCAGTGTTTCTGTTGATCGTTTTCGTGGAGTGAGATATTAGTGCCCCAAATAGTTATCTACGATGCGCCATCAAAATTAAATTATCCAGACTCCTTTATTCTGGAACGGGTAGCAATTCCATTTTTTACGACCATTGGTCTTGAGTTATGAACAGCTTTGTCCCTAGATACAACTCCTTGCTCACTGCTGAACAGCTTCGAGCACTTGAGTCAGAATCTATACATATAATCCGAGAAGTAGTTGCTGAATTTGAACGTCCAGCGCTTCTTTTTTCGGGTGGCAAAGATTCGATTGTGATGCTTCATTTAGCAGTAAAAGCTTTGCAGCCTGCGAGTCTGCCCTTTCCGGTTGTTCATATCGATACAGGGCATAACTTCCCTGAAGTGATCGAATATCGCGATCAGGTCGTTTCAAAATTAGGGATTAATCTGGTGGTTGGATCGGTCGTTGACGCTCTTGAATCAGGTCGCTTACAAACAAGTAATCTTCCAGGTGGATCTCGCAATCAATTACAGACTCCAATTCTTTTAGACACGATTCGAGATGGAAAATTCGACGCTGTATTTGGCGGTGCGCGACGAGATGAGGAACGTGCTCGAGCCAAAGAGCGGGTTTATTCGTTTCGTGATGAGTTCGGTCAATGGGATCCTAAGAATCAGCGACCGGAGCTTTGGAATCTGTACAACAGTTTTATAAATATCGGGCAGCATATTCGGGTGTTTCCGCTTTCAAATTGGACTGAACTTGACATATGGCAATACATAATGGCTCAGGATATTGAAATTCCGTCTATTTATTTTGCTCATCGACGTGAAGTTTTTGAGCGAGAAGGATTGTTGATGGCTCATTCAGATTTCCTCAAACCTCAAAAAGGCGAGGAAATTTTCATCGAGCAGATCAGATTTAGGACCGTAGGGGACATGACCATTACAGCTGGAGTGAAATCTGATGCAGAAACCCTTGAACAGGTGATAGCTGAAATAGCAGCGACCCGTATATCGGAACGTGGCGGTAGTAGAGCGGATGACCGAACATCCGATGCAGCGATGGAAGATCGTAAGCGCGAAGGTTATTTTTGATGGATATGTTGCGAATTGCGACAGCTGGTTCTGTAGATGACGGCAAGAGTACTTTGATAGGTCGCTTGCTATATGATTCGAAGGCGATTCATCAAGATGTATTGGAATATGCTGAACAACATAGTCGTCGACAGAGTTCTGAATATTTTAACCTTGCATTAATAACCGATGGGCTTAGATCCGAACGAGAGCAGGGGATTACGATTGATGTCGCATATCGCTATTTTTCTACACCAAAAAGAAAATTCATATTGGCTGATACTCCAGGGCATGTTCAGTACACCCGAAATATGGTTACCGGTGCATCCACAGCCGATATCGCTCTCATTATTATAGATGCACGTCACGGGGTGGTTGAGCAGTCTCGACGGCACGCAGTGATCGGGGCACTACTTGGCGTGAAACATTTTGTTTTCTGTATTAACAAGATGGACTTGGTTGACTTTAGAGAGGATATATTTAGGCCCATACAAGATGACTTGCACGATTTACTGGTTGCGCTTGGAATAAAATCTCATCACTTTATTCCGATGTCGGCGCTTGATGGTGATAATGTGGTGAAATCTTCAAGTCGAATGCCCTGGTATGTTGATGACACCTTGATTGGACACCTAGAGGATGTGGAACTTGATGCGCAAAGTGCAAATATGCCATTTAGGATGCCTGTTCAATACGTCATTCGGCCGTTGAGTAGCGAACTTCACGATTATCGAGGTTATGCGGGTACAGTCGAGAGCGGTCATATTGAGCTGGGGCAGCAGGTAGCGGTTATGCCTTCTGGTACCAAAACAAAGATTACGGGCATTGAGAGGCCGGATGGTGCGGTTAGTTTTGCATCAGATTCTGATGCAGTAACTGTTAGGGTAGCTGACAACCTTGATATTTCCCGTGGGGACATGTTGAGTAGCCTAAGCGAAAAGCCAGTGATAGATAATCACTTTGAAGCGACCGTTTGCTGGATGAGTCAGACAAGTACTCTAAAGGCTGGGACAATGATGCGTATAAAGCATACGACTCATGTTGCTAAAGCTTTGATTGACGATATCGAATTTACGGTTGATGTTAATAATTTATCCGAGAAAAATCTTAGCCATGAGTTAGCAATTAATGAAATTGGCCAATTGTCTATAAAAACGACCAAACCTTTAATTTTTGATAGATATGATGACAATCGTGCGACGGGAAGTTTTATATTGATTGATGAATCGACTAATGAAACTGTTGGAGCCGGCATGATAGGCAGGCCGGATTTTTTCCCAATCTAAGTTCGCAGAGTTTGCCAGGATGGAAAAGTGGAACCATTAAAAATTTACCTAGCTGATTTGACTTACAACACTGTGAGTATTGCTAATGAGGCTTTTCCACTGAATATCGGATACGTGGGTGCTTATTGCAAAGAACGCTTTGGACCCCGAGTTGAGCTTACTCTTTTCAAATATATCGATGATTTAGAAAATTCCATACAATCTGCCCCGCCTGATATTTTGGCTTTGAGTAACTACCCATGGAACTATGCTTTGGATTTAGCGTTATTCGAGAGGATGCGAGATGTCAATCCTGGAACATTGAGGATTATGGGTGGCTCGAATATATCGCATGAGGCTCAACTCCAATCTGATTTCTTGATGGAAAATGCGGTTGTAGATGTTTACGTATATTTGGAAGGTGAGGTGGGATTCTCCAACATTGTTGAACGGGTATTGCAAGATGAAGAGCCAAACTTAGAACGTGCTTTTATAAAAGGTAGTCCTATAGGCGGATGCTTGTTTATAGATTCGGCCGGTAAGTTTGTAAGAGGTCAACCGGTACCGAGGCTTAAGGCGTTGGATGATTATCCTTCTCCTTACTTGACAGGATTGATGGATAAATTTTTCGATGGGTCGTTGAGTCCGATGATGGAAACGAACCGTGGTTGTCCTTTTAGCTGCACTTTCTGTCATGAAGGGCATGCTGTATATCAGAAAGTTAATTTTTTCAGCATGGAACGTGTTAATGCTGAGCTCGATTACATTGCACAGCGAGTTCCTCCTCAGGTTCATAACTTGATGTTTTGTGATCCAAATTTTGGTATGTATGGTCGAGATAAGGATATTTGTAAAACCGTTGCTGGTATTCAACAAAAGACTGGCTGGCCAAAAGATATATTTGCGAGTACCGGTAAAAATAAAAAAGACCATATAGCTGATGCATTATTTGAGCTAAATGGAAGCATGCAAATGTGGCTTTCGGTTCAATCTATGGATGACGATGTGCTCGATAACATCAAGCGGACTAACATCAGTTTGCCCGACATGCTGCAAATCCAATCAACTTTGTCTGCTAATAAACTCCCTTCTAAGTCGGAGATTATTGTGGCTTTGCCGGGTGAGACATATGGAACCCATATCAGATCCATATCAAAATTGGTGACTGCTGGAGTGGACACAATTACTGCGTATACCCTCATGTTGTTGAATGGAACTGACATGAATACCCCCCAACAACGGGAAAAATGGGGATTTGTCGGTAAGTTCAGAGTTTTGCCGCGGGATTTTGGGAAACTGGCGGATGGGCAGAATATCGTTGAGGTAGAAGAGGTAGTTGCTGCTACTAAAGATCTAAGTTTTGAGGATTATGTCGAACTCCGCCGCTTGCATTTGATCATATCCACAATTTACAACGGTAAAGGTTATGCGGGTCTGTTTAAGTTTTTCAGACAATCTGAGTTGGATGTTTTTCTACTTCTAGAAGGTATGCTTCAAAACTTTCCCAGTGCACCGATTACTGTCAGGGAGAGTGTCGAGGATTTTGAGAAAGAGACCCGTGATGAGTTGTGGGATTCCGAGGAGGAACTGCGTGCATTTTACTCAGATGATCGTAACTATGATTTGTTAGTTTCAGGAGATCTAGGGGCTAACTTACTTCAAAAATATGTAGCAGCTTTTCTGATGGAAGCGTCGAATGATTGGTTGCGGTATACATTTAATGTCGCTAAGGGCATCGTGGGAAAACAGCTTGGTGACGATGAGAGTTTGCGAAAATTAGAAAATATAGAGCGATATTCTGGAGCTCGCACAAGCAATATTTTTGCTGAAAATCGTTTGGATGTAATACCTGCAATATCCTTGGATTATGATGTCGAGGCTTGGGTTGTGGATGAAAACTCTAAACTTATTGATGAGTTTCAATACCGAGAACCTCGAAGAGCGAGATTCCTTTTCACGAGAGAGCAATATTCATCGATGGAGGACTATATTCAACGTTTCGGTAATACACATCAGGGAATAGGTAAGATTCTTACTAAGATGAACATCAACAGCGTGTGGCGGAGATGTGTTTATTCTGATGAAGCGAAATGGGCAGAAGATGAAGACGGTCCCGAAATACATTATTCACTTATCGATGAACAGGCTTCGGGTGGTGTTGTCTCTACAAGGTAATAGGGTTGAGTCTCGAGATTTTATCGTCTGAAGACGATTTTTTTGACAGTTAATTACCTGACAGCATTGCCTCGATTACGGCGTTCGGTCGTCGGATCATCTGATTACTTTGGTTCCCATTTCTTCATGTATGATTCGTAGTGCTTGGTGATGTGGAATCCCATCATCCTTGAGTTGCTGGAAACGATTTTCGTCGATCTGTGACCGGTCCAGAAATCCACGGATGTCATAGCGTTCTTCATCTTCTAAAGGCAGTTTGCCTTCATTGATCATCAGCTCAAGTGGGTAGTCCTTCTCTTTTAGGGGTAATGTTATGACCATGTTTCGGCGTGCCGACTGGTACATAGCCATCATTACTTCAACAGTGTCTCGGGCGATCCGACCTGAGCCTCTACTTTCTGGACCCCCTTCGATCCATTCGATCAATTCTCTTGTTTGCGCAGCATTGGTATTGCCACCTATAGCCTGATCTCCTTCTTTCAGACCCAAATCAATGCTTTTCCACCCTTGCGTTTCGGCATTGAACATTTTCAGGACTGTTTCGGTGATGTGTAGCATTCCTTCAGTTCCACGGATGAAGAATTTTCCCGCATCGCAATCTCTATCCCAGAGATCTGATTGGATAAAGAATTGCAGGCTGCCTCCGAAGTGGATGAGACCCATACAAGCATCTTCGATCGCAGTGTTACGCTCATATTTATTTGTGCGTCTTTCAACGGCTCCCATCACCCATTCGGCGATTGGATCACCAAGGATGTACCGAGCTCCATCGATGGAGTGAGTTCCCCAATTGGCCAAACCTTCTTTCACCCGTAGATCGGCGCGGAGCGGGGTGCCTATTGCATCGTCTTCTATAAGCTCTCTTGCTTTCTCCCAACCTGGCGTGAACCGTCGCTGGTGAGAAATTGCCAACTTGACGTCATTGGCCTCACAGACGTCTACCATTGCATCGGCTCTGCCCATTCCTATGGCCATCGGTTTTTCACAGATGATTCCTTTTACCGATGGACCTATTGCAACTTGTGCCGTAACCGTGTCGTGAAGTAGGTGCCAAACGCATACGCTGACGATATCGGGTTCGGATTTCTCAAGCATTTCTTCTACTGTTGCATATCCGCTTGGAATTCCGTACTGGTCCATGTACATTTTGCGTGCAGGCTCTAGTGGGTCAACCACCGCTACCACATCAACGTTATCTAATCTTTCATAACCCTGCATATGGGCTTGACCAATGGAGCCACAGCCGACAATAGCTGCTTTGTATTGTTTAGACATTTATAGAAATCCTGTATAGGTGACCGTTCGTGTTGCGATACTTTGTTATCAGCATGAGCCGATAAGATATTTTGTTTCGAGTCCGAGCAGTGTAGTCGGGGTTAGGCAAAAAAACTAGGCAGATTTTGTGTTTTGCCCATAACGAACATGAATCCTAGTACTAGACTGAAGCTCGCAATGCAAATTCCCATGGCCAGGTGTAATTTACTGTGACGATCACCGCCAAGTAATCCTGAACTGGCTGCGATTGTTATGAGTGTGTTTGATAAAAGTAATCCAACTACAAATGCAATCAGCAAGAAACTTCCTGCCAGGGCTGAAGTAGCGCCTACCGTAGTGGTGAGAAGAATCGCTTGAGTCCCTGTCTCTGCACCGATTCCATGGACGACTCCAATCGAAACCGAAGCCTGCGCGCTGTATTCTCTGTTTCGTTTTACTTTGTTTGTGCTTGTAGATTTTTTTAGAATTTTGTTGTGAATGTTCCTGAGTAGTTCAAAAATCAACATCCAGCGACTGCGAATGATGACTCTGCCTTTATAACGCACCATGGTCCAGATCAACCACGCGCTCAGCAAAAGCAATGTTAAGCCAACCATCATTTCTAGATAGCGGTCGATCCATGCCGGTAATACTGCGCCAAACAATATCGCTATCGAGCCTAAAACTATAACTACCGCCGCATGCCCAAAAGCGTATAACGTTCCCATAACCAGACCTCGTAATCGCTGTTTTTGTGAGCTTGTGAGGTCGGAAATCGCAGCGATGTGATCCCAATCGATTCCATGACGTAGACCTAGTAGCAGGCCAGTAGCGACTAGAGCGAGACTGAATTCATCGAGCAACCTTTGATCTCCTAAGCTCGCGCGGCCGCGGACGGTCTGGAGCAGAATATTTTGGTAATTAGTTTTAGTAAGGAAGATATTTACATTTTGGTGCAAATGCAAACATTCGCATTTGTGAAGGATTTAGATGAAAGGGGCATGGGTACAATTTATGATGCATTCTTAGTGAATAATTAGTAAACAAGATATCAGGAAGATGGACACGATTAGTCTCTCTAAATATTTAGACCGAGTCATCAGGTTTGTATCCCTTGGTGTTGTCTTACTTGTGCCTTTGGCGATGCCGGCTTTTCAACCAGAATTGGATTACGCGTACGGAGAGTACAAGAGCTTTATCTTGCACTTGGCTGCATTGATTATTGCCGCTGGCCTGACTGGTAGTTTGGTTATTGCTGCTGTGAGGAAAGATTATGTAGTTGTTGGATTAATGTCGAAATTTTCTCAGTTGGTGCGAAACCCACATCATGCCCCGGTGCATCTGTTGTTTGTTGGTATGGTGGGGCTCGTCGTTGCATTTCTAATTTCGACTTTGATGTCTCCCCTGCCTATCG
>MDTE01108175.1_pt1 | contig 49852 bp, 39 predicted proteins | sample 811231 | NCBI WGS metagenome assembly MDTE01 (sample SAMN05326651, study PRJNA326480) | marine metagenome | isolation source: seawater | place: Indian Ocean: Red Sea | collected 2010 | reverse complement strand
TAAGACCCTAACCGGACTGCCTTCGAGAAAGGCGGCAATATTTTCTGCAGCGTCGCGATACATTTTAGAGATGTTATTAGTCGCGACATACCCCATATGCGGTGTGAGAAGAACGTTTTCCAAAGTGCGGAAAGGGTTTCCAACCGGCAATGGTTCTTCGGAATAGACATCGATCCCCGCGCCTGCGATTTGATGGTTCTGCAATGCCTTCAATAAGGCATCTTCATCTACGATCGGTCCTCGTGAGGTGTTCACTAGATATGAAGAAGGTTTCATTTTTTTGAGATCGTTGGCACTAATCAAGCCTCGGCTCCGATCACTCAAGATAAGATGGATCGAAATGTAATCGGATTGTGAAAGTAATGTTTCCTTATCTACGCGTGTCACGCCTACTTTTGCCGCACGTTCGTCCGTCAAATTCTGGCTCCAGGCGATGACCTTCATGCCAAACGCGAGGCCAACTTTAGCAACGGCGCTGCCAAGTTTACCCAGGCCAACTAGGCCAAGTGTTTTGCCATCAAGATTTCCATTCAACCTTGTCTGCCATTGGCCGGATTTCATACCGCAGTCATGAGCAGGGATCTGGCACGTTAGCCCAAGGATAATGGCCCATGTCAACTCTGCCGTTGGCTGTCCAGCACTGCCTGTGCCACAAATTGTGATACCTTGTTCCGTCGCGGCTTCCATATCAAAGGATCGGTTCCGCATTCCTGTTGTGATGAGCAGTTTTAGCCTTGGTAGTCGTCTTAATAGGCTGGAAGGGAAGGGTGTTCTTTCTCGCATGCCAACGATAATTTCAAAATCAGCAAGTTTTTCAGCGGCCTCATCCTGGTTTGCAAAGGGTTGATTGAAAATGGAAAGTTCGGCTTGCCCATCTAAACTGCTCCAATCTCCGAGTTCGAGTGCAACATTGAGATAATCGTCGAGGATCGCGACACGCATTACAAAATTCCTATAAGGCTCGTTATATGTTATCGGTATGGTATTTTATAGAAATGGTGTTGTTAGCGCACGGGGAATTCAGTAAGGGATCTGTAGAGCTCGGTAATAGTTTGTTTTTTTATAGATAGACTCGTCGCGATGTATCATACGCTTTCAGCCCATAAATATCTCAAAGTTTTTGATATGCCATGCGCGGTAGGCAAACATCTTTATAATTGACATTAGAGGTATAAATTTTTTGGTCGAAGCTGGTTGACGATGTTGTCAGTGACGGTCTTCGTGGGCCAAATGTTTATTTAAAAAATGCAATAAGCCACTTCAAACAAAAATTGTTTAGCTTGATGGGTCGATCAATAGACCACGGAAAGGTCAGAAGAATCAGATTTTCAAGAGGATCGGCTATACCTTTATGTCGACCGAAACGCCGCGTTCACTGGCAGTATTAACCGTTCCTGCGATCTCGAAAAAAGAAGACAGCCCAGACTGTAAACTTTGTTGAACTGCTTGTGCTGATTTAGAAGTGTCAGCCTTTTCAGTGATCTCATTTTCGCTGCGGATGGACTGGGCTTGGAAAGATGTTAAAGGGGAGACCAATCCCTTATTGGCCTCGGCTAGTCGCTGCAAATCGTTTGTTTCGGCCGCTTCGACGTCTTTGCCTGAAATAAGTTGAAACGGACTACCTGTGGCAGGGTCGGGACCAAACTTGGCCGTAAGCGCAACAACTCGACGTAGTGTTGAGCTTATGTTCTCTGCATTAACGCGCGTGTCATCAGGTCGACCCACGGATGCTTTAGTCGGTATAAAACTCGCCAAACCTGATACAGACGCCACCATTACTACTCATAATCATTCCGGTTTCAGAATTTTTCAAGAAAAATGAATCTAATAGTTGTAGTATCCGGTGTGAAATTTGATTCTGTCTGGAAAACGAAGAAATTGGCGTGGTATACCGGATGCCATTAAGAATGCCTTTGGTTGTTTTTTCCGCGGAACAGTTTTGCACATTGAATTCGTGCATTTTTGTTTTTGGCCCACATATCAGCCGAATTGCGAATGGCTTGTTGGCTAGTTTGTTGCCGCTGCATGTTAAAACAAGTAGATAAAACAAGTTCCGTCATGCATGGTTCGGAACGCATCGGGGAGGAGATGATTATGGTTAAGAGCGATATTGAAATCGCCCGCGAAGCGGAGATGAAACCGATTTCGGAAATTGGTGGAAAACTTGGGATTCCTGAGAATTCCCTCCTACATTATGGGCCGACAAAGGCAAAAATTTCCTTTGATTACATAAACTCGCTGCAGGACAAGCCTGATGGAAAACTCGTGCTCGTAACAGCAATTACACCAACACCTGCGGGTGAAGGCAAGACAACAATGACTGTCGGTTTGGGTGACGGTTTGAATAGAATTGGAAAGAAAGCGGCAATTTGTCTACGAGAGCCAAGCCTAGGGCCATGTTTTGGTATGAAGGGTGGCGCGGCCGGCGGTGGTTACGCACAGGTCGTTCCGATGGAAGACATTAATCTCCACTTCACGGGTGATATGCACGCGATCGGTGTCGCGCATAACCTTCTTTCCGCAATGTTGGATAATCATATTTATTGGGGAAATGGTGAAGAACTTGATGCGCGTCGGGTGCAATGGCGCCGGGTTGTGGATATGAACGATCGGGCACTTCGCGATATCGTTTCTTCACTCGGCGGCGTTGCGAATGGATTTCCGCGCCAAACTGGCTTTGATATTACCGTCGCCTCGGAGATTATGGCAATTTTCTGTTTGGCTACGGATCTTCAGGATTTGAATCGCCGCCTTGCGAATATCGTAGTTGGCTTTACACGTGATCGTAATCCGGTAAAGGCTAGTTCGCTTAAAGCGGATGGTTCAATGACAGCCTTGTTGAAGGACGCATTAGCGCCGAATTTAGTCCAAACGCTCGAAAATAACCCTGCCATCGTGCATGGCGGACCATTCGCCAATATCGCTCATGGATGCAATACGGCTGTTGCAACGAAAACGATGCTCAAGATGGCAGATATTGTTGTTACGGAAGCTGGCTTTGGTGCCGATTTAGGTGCGGAGAAATTTTTTAATATCAAATGCCGGAAAGCAGGTCTTAATCCGGCAGCTGCGGTTATCGTTGCAACAGTTCGGGCATTGAAGATGCATGGTGGTGTTGCGAGAGACGACCTTGGAACAGAAAACTTGGATGCTTTGAAGGATGGTCTTGCTAACCTCGACCAGCATATTGCAAACATTAAGAAGTTTGGTGTTCCGCCTGTCGTGGGCATTAATCGATTCCATGCAGATTCAGATGCAGAACTGGAGGTGGTCAAGAGGCACTGTGAAGCGCAAGGTGTCCCTGCTTTTATATGTACCCATTGGGCTGATGGCGGACTTGGTACGGAGGAAATTGCTCGCAAGGTAGTCGAAGTTCTTGAGGCTGGGGAAGCGAGTTTTAAGCCACTTTATCCGGATGAGATGCCTCTTTGGGAAAAAATCGAGACGGTTGCGAGAGAGATATATCGTGCTGATGGCGCGACTGCCGAAGCACGCGTGTTGAACCAAATTAAAGATTTTGAGGACGCGGGCTTTGGTAATTTCCCTGTGTGTATGGCGAAAACACAATATAGTTTTTCGGCGGATGCGACCCTTCGAGGTGCGCCGCGTGGATTTACCGTTCCAATTCGTGAAGTCCGACTTTCGGCAGGTGCTGAGTTTATCGTCGCTATTGCCGGAGACATTATGACGATGCCAGGCCTACCTCGTACACCTTCAGCGCATAGTATCTTTGTGAATAACAATGGCCAGATAGAGGGGCTTTTCTAGATGGCTGGGAAAGCTTCTGTCTTGGGAAAGCGCTTTCGGTGTCAGGCAACTATTCCGTCGAATTGATCGCGCCGGACATATCGTCATATCGGGATGGCAATACCGGCATAGACTATGTAACGACGTTCGACAGCGGAAAGGCAGGGCCGCATGTCATGATTTCTGCCGTCACGCACGGTAATGAGCTTTGTGGTGCAATAACGCTCGATTATCTATTTCAGCAGAACGTGCGGCCAAATTCTGGAAAACTGAGTTTTGCATTCAACAATTATCGTGCTTTTCTTAATTTCGACCCAAAGTACCCTCTAATCTCTCGGTTTGTTGATCAAGATTTCAATCGACTTTGGTCACCAGATATTTTGGACAGTGAACAGACGAGTTCGGAGCTGGAACGGGCGCGTGAGCTACGTCCATTTATCGAAACGGTCGACTATCTACTCGACATACATTCGATGCAGACAAGTGTGGAGCCGCTGATGTTGGCTGGCCCATTGGCCAAAGGTAGAAAGTTCGCGGGGCAGCTTGGGTATCCAGTTCACGTTGTCTCTGATGAGGGACACGCTGCTGGTCGCCGCTTGTGTGATTATGGCGCATTCCGGGATCCGAGAAGCGATAAGAACGCACTTCTCGTAGAATGTGGTCAGCACTGGGAGGCTGCGAGTGCGGATGTATCTCTGCGGACGGCTGTGTGTTTCTTGCTCGCATGCGGTTGTATCAACGAGACGGGAATTGCTGAGTTAGGGGTTGCCAATCACCGGCCGCAAAAATTTATTGAAGTCGTAAAGGTAGTGACAATAAAAACCCACGCATTTCGTTTCGTTGGGTCGTATCAGGGTTTAGAAGTAATTCCGAAAGCGGGCACCGTTTTTGGCTATGATCAGGACGAAGAAGTTACCACCCCTTGCGACAACTGCGTTATGATCATGCCATCTCGCCATTTGCATCCGGGACAAACCGCCGTCCGGTTGGGCCGTTTTCTCAACTAGGCGATAGCGTCCAAAATTTCCCAAATTTCATCCATCCACTCTGCATGCTCAGCTTTCATAAGACATGAGCGTAAGCAGACGACTGACGACGTATCGAATTTTACTTGCGGCCAATAAGAGGCGAGCAGGCTTTTGGGAAGCTCAATAAGTGCGAGATGAAGGTTTCTTGCGGCTGCATTGTCAAACATCGATCGTGACAAAGCTGATATTACAGACGCATTGCCTTCGGCTGGCGCCCAGAGCAAAATGTCTAGTTCCGGCGCAAAAATTGTCAAAAAGCGGTCATCCGCTTCTAGCCTTGTGTGTAGGTCACGCGCGGCATTACGGCATTGTGAAATTTCTTGGGCGAATTTACTACCATCGGTTAGGGGCATTAATTGCTGCGTCGCCCATAGGGCTACCGCCGAAGCCCCAGCGCGTGAGCACTCCAGGCTTATTTCTCCAAGATGCAAATCTGCCGATGTAAAATATGTATAGGGAGAGTCATGCTTATAGTAGGCGCCAACCGCAGGATCCTTAAAAAGGACACATCCACAACCGTATGGTTGTAGGCCATGTTTATGTGGATCGACAACGATGGAATCTGCTTTGTGAATACTGTCGAAGCTTGCGCGCGTCTCGGAAGCTAGATTATTGGCAAGTATGAAATAGCCGCCGTAGGCAGCGTCGACATGCACGCGACATTTATGTATGTCCGCAAGCTCGACAATCTCTTCGAGCGGGTCTGTTGTGCCAAGTCCGGTTGTGCCCATGGTCGCGACAACGGTTCCGATATCGCCATTGGACATCAATTTTCTTAGAGCAGATACATCCATTCGGCCATTTTCGTCGGTGGCGACTGAAGCAAACGGCACTTGCAAAATTTTGCTAATCCGTTTGTGTGTATAGTGGGCTTGCTCTGAGCCAACGATCTTCTTTCCAGGGTGAATGCAGGCTGCGGCCCAGAGCGCCTCCATATTCGCCATGGTTCCGCCTCCACATAGATGACCCAAGTGTTCTTTCCAGCCAAACATAGCTGCCAGATCGGCAACCGCCTCCCGTTCCATCAGCGAGCTTGCCCGCCCTCCATCCATCGCATGGTTATTCGGGTTGATGAATTGCGCCAAGGCATATGCCAAGCGTGCCACTGGGTGAGGTGGCTTTAGCATTTGCCCTGCGTAAAGTGGGTGTTGATACGGATAATTATCCTGCATGCGTTCCGCTACCCTCATTAGTACAGGTCGGAGGGCATCGATATCCGGTGTCGGCTGGTAATCTGGTAGGTTTGTGAAACCATCTTCTAACTTGTGAAGCATCTTACCAAGCAGTGAGAGCGATTTGTGATCGAAGCTCATGCGTTTGGTGCTGATGAAAGCGAAATTCCGCCATCGACAACCAACTCGGCACCGGTGATGTATTTGGCTTCATCTGATGCCAAGAAGAGTGCGGCATTCGCGACGTCCCACGCATCGCCCATATGACCCATCGGGCACTGGGCATCGCGAAGGCGTATCATCTCGCCAACATCTCCATCCGCGTACGCGTCAGCCAGACCAAATTCAACCATTGGCGTGCGCATCAAGCCCGGCAAGATCGCGTTACAGCGAATTTTTTTTGGCGCGTATTGGTAAGCAATGGTTTTTGTCAATTGGACGATGGCTGCTTTGGTCGTTGAATAGGAAAGATAAGGCACGCCCATCCAGCGTATTCCGACGATGGAAGAAATATTGACGATGGCGCCTTTTCCCTGCGCTTCCATTTCGGGGATTGCATGTTTGCAGGTAAGGAACATGCTTTTCAGATTGACTGCATTCACGCGGTCCCAGTCGTCTTCGGTATGATCGACCGGTCCACCCATGCCCAAGATGCCGACATTGTTGTGGAGAATATCGACCGAACCGAATTCTCTTTTGCAGGTTTCGACCATAGATTTGACCTGCGCGCTATCGGTTACGTCACATTCAAAAGCAATGGCACGATACCCTTCACCAGTGATAATCTCTGCTGTTTCTTGTGCTGCGTTTATATTGATATCGGCACATAGTACCTGAGCACCCTCACGAGCAAAGATGGCAGCGGTAGCTTTGCCATTTCCCCATCCTGGTCCGATGGAACCTGCCCCGGTGACAATTGCGGCGCGCCCTTGAAGCTTATCTGCCATCTAACCGGCCTCTTTCTTATCCAGCTCTCTTAATTCGGTCTTCAACACCTTGCCGTAATTATTCTTTGGCAGGCTATTGACGTACCTGTAATCCTTGGGTCGTTTGAAGCGGGCGATATGTTCAAGACAAAGTGCATCTAGCGACGATGGTTTTGCATCTTCGTTATCAGGCGCCACAATATAGGCGACAACGACTTCGCCCCATTCAGGATCTGACCGACCGATAACTGAAACCTCTTGGACGCCGGGATGGCGAAGCAAAACTTCTTCGATCTCACGTGGGTAAATGTTTGTACCACCACTTATGATCATGTCTTTCGAGCGGTCCTTTAATGTAAGGAAACCGTCTTCATCAAAAGACCCGACGTCCCCCGTATGAAGCCAACCTCCGCGGAGGGCTGTCTCCGTCGCGTCTGTATTTTGCCAGTAACCTTTCATTACAATATCGCCCTTCACTAAAATTTCTCCGATTTCACCTGGCGGCAGTGAAACGTCATTTTCATCGGCGGTACGCACGAGAAGTCCACTCATTGAACGGCCAACTGACCCGAGCCGTTTGAGATATCGTGGATGGTCCCGCATGGCGTGGAATTCCTGGTTTAGCGAGGTTATGGTCATTGGCGATTCGCCTTGGCCATAGAGCTGCGTAAATTTATTTCCAAACCGATCCATCGCTTGCAGTATGTCTTCGACATACATCGGACCACCGCCATAAATAACGGTTTTCAGATTAGAGGTATCGCTATCAATTGGTGACATTAGCAGCCGTTTAACCATGGTGGGTGCGGCAAAGAAGCTTAGGTTTGGCCAGGCTTTGATTAGTTCGAATATCTCCGCCGGCTCGAAACCGCCACTCTCAGGAATGACTTGGCAGGAACCCTTCATGATATGGGCAAGGCCATAAAGACCGGAGCCGTGACTAATTGGTGCTGCGTGAAGTTTGGCACTCCAAGGTGCGTTTGGGTCGACGTCGCTGATATAGCACCATGAGCAAACAGCAAGATTCCGATGTGACAACATAGCGCCCTTAGGGCGTCCTGTCGTCCCACTGGTATAAAAAAGCCACGCTAGGTCGTCCGCATCTGTTTCAACGATGGGGATCGTGTCCGATGTCAGCAAGGCTGCGTGGTCCTTGTCGCCAATAATGATCAGACGTTCCAATCCATCGATGCTAGAGGTCCGAATTTCGTCGGCAAGATCAGCGGTTGCGATGCATACTTTCGAGCCGCTGTTTTCGATGATGTATTTGTATTCCGTTGGATGTAATTTCGCGTTGATTGGTACTGCCGCTAGCCCGCCGTGCCAGGCCCCGAAAATACATTCCATGTATTCGACACAGTTCTTCATGAGGAGTGCTACGCGGTCGCCTTTCTGCATGCCCAAATTATTTCGGAGACCGCCCGCAATCCGAGAGACGCGGTTTGCCATTTCACCGTAGCTGTGGACGACTTTATCGCCGTATGCCGTCGCGGGCATATCACTGGCACTATGTCCGTTTCGTTGGACCCACATAGCAAGATTCACGGCTAATCCTCATTGTTGTTTGACTGTCTTCTCAAATGAGCGGAGTCTGTCAATCTGCAAGGCTTCGGGCAAACTATTTGGCGAGAAATAAGCGACGCAGAAAGTCATAGGGCTTAACTTGACGTCTTACATTTAAATGAAAGTCCCCACGTGTCACCAAATCAAAAAACCCCGCTCTTCAATGCCCCCGACGCCGTAAAGTGGATCTGTGGTGTCACGATTCTGGCTCATGTGGGGCGCGTTTGCCTGAATCGAGAAGAAAGCCTGGATCTACTCGTCGATTTAGCGTTTATCTCCGTCCGTTTCAGCCTTACTTTCGTTGAGAGTGTTGGGCTTCAGTGGCAGACTGTTACCTCGCCAATCACCTACGTTCTCGTTCACGGAGATTTCACCCACTTGTTGGTGAATGTGTTGATGTTCCTAGCATTTGGTTCCGCAGTGGGACGGCGGATGGGAAAGCGCCAACTCATTCTCTTCTATATATTTTCCGGTATCGCTGGCGCAACATTGTTCGCGGTCTTGAATGCCAATTCATTTGCTCCCTTGATCGGTGCCTCAGGTGCGGTAGCTGGGATGGTGGGGGCTGTTTGCTTCTATAGTTTGGCGCCTTCCTATCCGTCAAATCCAATGCCGTTTCAATCCCGGAATTCGACATTTGTCTTCATCGCAATGTGGGTATTCCTGAATTTTTTCCTTGGCGCATTGCCTCCGGAGTTCATCGGGTTGAAGGGGGGTGCTATTGCCTGGGAGACGCATTTAGGTGGATTCATTTTTGGATTTATTGCCGCAAAGCCTTTTGATGGCCGCGGACTGCCGCCAAGATTATTTGAAATATCGCCATCAGCACATACATAAAACCGGTAGCTGCGAGACTTTAGGAGGGCGACATGGCCGTTGTGACCCAAGCGTTAATTTCACGAGTCTCAGTACCCCCGCGTCTTTTAGGAGATCCAGCGCCAAGCGGTGCTGATTTCGACGATATCATGGCGTCTGCAATGAGTGCGCCGGATCACGGCGCGTTAACTCCTTGGCGGTTCATAACGATTCAAGGTGACGCGAGGGTTAAATTGGGGGACGTTTTCGCTAATGCTTTGAAAAAACGCGACCCAGAGGCGGATGAAACAGCGATTCAGAAAGAACGGAATCGGCCGATGAGATCGCCTATGGTTGTAGTCGCTGTGGCAAAGATCGATGATACAGTAGCTAATGTACCGCCAATCGAACAGTCGGTCGCTACGGGAATTGCGGCCTATAACATTATTTTGGCAGCTCAAAGTAAGGGTTATGGAGGGATTTTGTTAACCGGTAAGAATGCGCAGGACCTGAATGTCAAGGCGGCGTTAGGGCTCGCGCAAACAGATGAAATCGTTTCCTTCGTATATCTAGGCACGCCCATCAAGCAGGTCAGCCAGAAACGCCGTCCTAATGCGTCGGAATTTATATCCGAGTGGACAGGATAGTTTAACGAAGCACTTCCACGTATTTATCTAAAAGCAAGTGAAGCTGTTATAGCCTTATAGACATGCGGAACGCCATGGTTGCAAGAATTTTTGAACAGACAATCAAAGCTGAGCCTTTCCAAGCTTAATTCCATTTGCGCGGCGCGTTTGGACGCAAACATGAAGACTGCGTTTATTCGGAGAATGTCAGTTTGAGTTACTTGGCTTTAGATTTGTTTGCGGCTCAAACTTAGATGGTTGGGCTTCTTGGTGATTGCTAAATACACCGCGAAACGCGGACTTTAAGCGCAATTATTGTGAATGTGACGAAAAATCAACAAGTGCCTGTGCGACGCGCAAAATCATGTCGTCCCATCCGTTTTGTGCGCGAAAAATTCTCATAGACGGATACAATGGCGTCGTCTCATTTTCGAGCCCCCAACGCCAATCAGGTACTTTGGTTAGAAGTATCCAGACCGGTATACCAAGTGCACCTGCTAAGTGGGCTGGTGCGGAATCGATGCTAATTACAAGGTCAAGCGCGTGCATCGCGGCGGCGGTATCCGACATGTTTTCAAATTTGTTAGCTAAATCGGTGATTGGTATTGTCGTATCCGCAAGCTGTGCGGAAGCAGGACCGGTTTGTAGTGAATAAAAATTAATATTTGGGACGGCGGTGAGTGGTGTGAATTCTATGAGCCGTCGGCTTCGGTCTCGGTCGCGGGCGTGATTTGGGTTACCGGCCCAGTTTAACCCGACCCGTAACCCTTGTTTTAGATTGAAGCTCATTGCTGTTGGTGTTTTCAAATATGGGAAATTAATAGAACGTTGGCTCGTGCTAAACTTCAGAGGCAAACTCATAAGAGGAAAGTGAAAGTCGTAGCCTTGGCCGCGGTTAAGGGCGACGACCTGATCAACACCTGGAACGGCCGAGATCAGCTCATGAAGGATCGGATTGCATTCGACAATAACACTTGCTGATAATTCGGCGACGAGTGGAGCATACCTAACGAACTGCAGAGTGTCGCCTAGACCTTGCTCAGCCCAAAGCAGTATTGTTTTTCCAGTAAGTTCTTCATCTCCCCAAATAGCACTCTTAAAGTCAGTTAATTTGCGATAGCCCGCTTTTTTTAGCCGCCATTCATGTTCGCGATAGCCATTTTCGAAGTCACCCTCAAGGAGCAGAAGGTGCGCATAATTGACGTGCGCCTCAATGTTTTCTGGATCGTTGCTAAGGGCTGCTTCGAATGCTTCTCGAGCGCTGGCTCGATCGCCTAACAATAAGCATCCGATGCCGATATTGACTTGCGTATTGGCGTCGTTTGGTTCGAACTGGAGGACAGCGTGGAATAAAGAGACGGCTTCTTCTATTCGGTAAAGTCTTAGCAGAGCGCGGCCCAACTGATTTGCTGCGGGGGTGTGGCTCGGGTGATAGAGTAGTGCTTTGCGGAGGATGAATTCCGCATCTTCGTAACGGCCAACTTCGAACAACATGCCGCCGAGGTTTGTATATGCGTCGCTGTTGTTTGGTTCAATTGCCAGTGCTCTTTCAAAGGCGAGCTCTGCTGCATCAGTGTTTTTCTGCGCACGCAATATTTGTCCGTGAGCCACGTGATGGCGTGCAATGGTTGGATCGCATGCGATTGCTTGGCCAATTGATTGGAGCGCCTCAGTGTCAGCGCCGCGCCGCAGTTGCAGTGCCGCCATATGAAAGTAGCCGTCCGCGTCCTTTGGGTTGTTTTTTAAAATTTTTTGGTAGGCTTCCTCAGCGTCCGAGAAACGACTTTCTTGCAAGGCTTGGCGGGCCAAGAAATGTCTCTCCTCATCCATCGGGCGGTCTTATTACTCGGGCTGCTGTTTTGGCCGATTGAAGCCAGTAAGCAGATGGAAGGCATGGTCATTGATGCTGCCGGGTTTTGGCTTTCGGCCACCGAATTGTGTCTCCTCGCTAGACCGCTTACGAATTATAAATTCAATGCAGCACTCACCAATCGGCGTTAATGTTTGGTCGAAGCGAGGTAAGTTAAAACGGAAGGTTGACGTCAACCGCTCGATCTTTTGAATATCAGCCTCCTCCCCGAGCCTGCTCACTAGTTCTGTTAGGTTCCGAGATTTTGTACTCCAGGAGTCTAACTTAAAAATAGTGAAGGTCCACTTGTGATCATTGTTGTAAGTACTCGGAAAGATGCCCTGCTCGTACATATCCTCATCCGGGACCGTAACGATCAAATGGCCTTCAGGTTTTAAAATACGGAACCAGTTTGCCAGACCTTCAGAAGGTTCATTCAAATGTTCGAGGCAATGACTAGAATGCACGAAGTCGTAACTTTCATCTTCGACGCCTTCCATGAATTGAGCATCGCCGTCCTCTAGGTCCCAAACATGAACCTGACCCATACGTGGAAATAGTTCTTGATAGACGCCCAATGGATCCGGCGCGCCGCCGATGTCGATACCTGTGCCGCAAAAATATTGCGCGGCGAAGTTTGGGTCCGAAAGTCGCCGCATAATTGACTTGCTGCATTCTTTCATATCGTATTTACCCCAAGAGCGACGCTATTAAGATGGTTTATCCAAGTTCACAGTGGCCGAGGTTAAGATTTTGTTTAATTTAAACAGCGGATTTACGCAAACTATGGTATTTTTACTTCGATATATTTAATAAATTTATTGAATTAGTAAATATAAATATAATTAATTAAAAAAGTTTTTTCTTATGATATTTTAATAAATATAAAAGAATTTTTTTTAAATACTATTATTGATTGATGAATACAGAATATATCATCGCTTTATCTATATGCTTCGGGTGCGTTGGATAATAGTGACCTGCATCGAGAAATTATCGAATTTCTTTGGACGAGCCACTTGAGCCGTGCCGCTGAAAAAGAATTAACTATGGCTCTTTGCCGCATTAATCCGAGTGATCCAACGATAGGATCCGCCGGGTAAACAATTGAGCTAATCGTCTTCTGGTACAGGTCGTCCAGGTCCATCCACGAGAATTTGGTAATGTCTGGGTTCCCGATTATATTCCCAATTCCAGCGCGCTTTGCGAGCTTTTGCAGCACGCTCAAGATCGCATTCGGCGATGATGACTTCATCAGCCATAGTAGATGTCATGGCAACGATTTCACCAGTTGGTGCGACGATCACGCTTTGGCCGATCAATTCACAGCCGTCCTCGACGCCCGCTTTTGCGACGCCAATGACCCAGCATCCATTTTGATAGGCACCGGCTTGAAGTGAGAGATGATTATGAAAATCCTGCAGTCGATCTACTTCGGGCGCCTGCGGAAAATGGCGTGGTGTATTGTAGCCAAGCATGATGAGCTCCACGTCCTGAAGGCCCATGCAGCGATAAGTCTCCGGCCACCGACGATCGTTGCAAATACACATCCCCATTATACCGCCCATAGTACTAAAGACGGGAAACCCGAGGTTGCCGGGCTCAAAATAAGCCTTCTCCAGGTGCTGGAACGGTCGCCATGGTTCATGTTCGTGGTGACCAGGCAAGTGCACCTTTCGATATTTACCTGCAATATTTCCTTCCCGATCAACGATAATCGAAGTATTAAAATGACGGTTTCGGCGTTTTTCCGATGTTAGCTCAGCGTATCCTAGATAAAACCCGACGCCGAGCTTTGCAGCTTCTTCAAATAGTGGTTGCGTCGCAGGGCTTGGCATTTCCTTCTCGAAAAAGGCATCGATTTCGGCTGCATTTTCCATCCAGTATCGCGGAAAAAACGTGGTTAGTGCGAGTTCTGGGTAGACGATCAGGTCTGCGCCTCGCTCTTTAGCTTGGCGCATCATCGAAATCATGCGGGCAACGGTAGATTGACGTGGCTCATCTTTTTCAATTGGGCCCATTTGGGCTGCGGCAACGGTAGCAATACGAGACATTTCTTGCTCCCTTTTCAAAATGTTTTAATCTCTAACTTTATTCTGGTGTCTGACCTGGTACAGGGGTCGAACCACTGCGGCCGAGGTCGATGGCTTTCTCGCGACCGCCGTAGCTCTCAATCAACGCTGCCATGCTGTCTTTGGCTGCCCTATCGATCTTAGTAGGTTCCACCATTCTGTGGAGTAATTTCTCGAATTCGGCCAGTATCGCCTTGGAGGCTGGATCGTTGGCCCGGTCGCTTAGCTCTTCGGGGTCTTCCAGAAGGTTAAAAAGTTCAGGGGCATAACCCTCATAGTAATGGTACTTCCATTCGCCTTGTCGCAACATGAACGCGGATGACGGTGCGCCCATCGCATGGTATTCGCTGGTAACAAGGCGGTTGGGGTCGTTTTGGCTGCTTGCGATCTCAAAGATGGACTTCCCCATTAAATCGATATCGGCTTCATGTATTGCTTGTCCCAAGCCGGAAATAGCCGTTGGATGTATATCCAGCAATGTGACCGGAGTTTTAGACACCTGGTCACGCGGTATATCCGGCCCGGATACTATCATCGGAATTCGTGTACTTTCTTCATAAAGCACTGATTTCCCCCAAAGCCCACGTGCCCCCATATTGTCGCCGTGGTCGCTGGTATAAACTATACGCGTGGTGTCTTCGAAGCCGTTGTCTCTGATCGCGTCGAGCACAATGCCAATCTCGGCGTCAACGAAGCTACAAAGCGCCAGATAAGCGGCGATTGCGTGGAGGCGCTCTTCATCACTCTTGAAAAAATGGTCTTGTCCGATCAAGGCATCTAAACTTTCAACCCAAGGATGACGCAGATAACCATCCTTTGGACGCAGTTTAGGTAACGGAATATCCTCAATCGGATACATTTCCAAATATTGGCTTGGGACGATGAGAGGGTAATGTGGTGCGACAAAGCCGACGTAGAGTACCCAAGGCTTGTCGTCTGCAGAATTGGCGCGCGCCTTCAGCCATTCGCAGGCGGTATTAGCACTTTTGCGGTCGTATAAATTGTAGTTAGAGACGCCGGCGCCAATCTTGTTGAACATCCGCCAAGGTTCGGGTAAGTCGGCGAATGGCTCTTTTATCGCGCCCCAGACTGTTCCAACACCTTGTTTAAGGTGCATTGGCGAATGCTGGACTGAAAATCCAGTCGCATTGGACTCGTTTCTATAGTGGAGCTTGCCAATAGATTCGACCCGGTGCCCAGTTTCGATCAACCGCTGTCCCCATCCAGGGATTGTGCCGTCGTACCCATGTGCATTGTCCCAGCAGCCCGTTTGATGAACGGGTCGCCCCGTCGCGAAGCTGCCTCGCGCTGGCACGCAGATGGGGCTCGGGGTGTATGCAGTTTCAAAGCGTGTGCCGCTTTTTGCGAGCCGGTCCATATTTGGTGTCTTCACGAACGAATGGCCAGCGCACCCCATGTAGCGGGGATCATGTTCATCTGACATTAGTATGAGCAGGTTTTTGGCGTCCATCGCGGTTACTCCGAAATTTCCTGTGACGCTAAATAATTGGGTAGTCCGAAAAAGAAAGCGGTGGTGGCATTATCATTCGGGGCTGGATCATTTTGGGAGATTGTGGAGTATGGCTCGCATGGCGCGATTGAAAAACATTCTATTCATCATGGCCGATCAACTCCGCTATGACTATCTTGGCTGCACTGGCCACCAGACGATCAAGACACCAAATATTGACGCTCTGGCAGAGCGTGGAGTGAACTTTACTCGGACTTATTGCCAAGCAGCTGTTTGCGGTCCATCTCGCATGTCTTTCTATACCGGACGTTACATGTTCAGTCATGGTGGGACTTACAACAACATTCCGGTGCGGGTCGATGAACGCACGATGGGAGACCACCTTCGGCCACTTGGCTATCGTGTCGGTTTGGTGGGGAAGACGCACTTCCAGAGAGATGCTGCCGGTATGGAAAAGTTGGGTCTTTCACCGGATGGTGATCTTGGCTTGCTTGTTAGTCAGTGCGGGTTTGAACCCTGGGAGCGCGACGATGGTCTGCATCCAGATCAAAGTGCTGATCCCGACTTAGCCTATAACCGTTATCTGCACAAACATGGGTACAAGGGTGGCGATAATCTATGGCACACCGTTGCTAATTCAGCCGAAGGGCCATCCGGTGAGATCTTGAGTGGCTGGGAAATGCGACATGTTGGCCTGCCGTCTCGTGTCTCTCGCGAGCATTCTGAGACCGCTTATATGACTAACGTAGCTATGGAGAAGATTGTCGAGCTTGGAGATGAGCCATGGTGTATGCATCTCTCCTACATTAAGCCGCACTGGCCGTACATGGCTCCGCATCCTTATCACGCAATGTATGGACCAAATATGGTTCAATCTGCCAATCGAAATGAGCAGGAGCTAGCGAGCCGTCATCCAGTAATCGAAGCCTTTGGACAGCATGAGGAAAGTCTAAATTTCAGTCGTGATGAGTGTCGCAAAACAGTAATCCCGGCATATATGGGGCTAATCACTGAGATTGACGATCATATAGGCCGATTGATGAGCTTTCTCGAAGAACGCGGTGATTTGGAGAATACCATCATCGTTCTGACGAGTGATCATGGTGATTATCTGGGCGATCACTGGCTCGGCGAGAAGGAACTTTTCTACGAAGAGGTCACTCGCATTCCGTTGATCGTTGTGGACCCGAGCCGGGCAGCTGACGTAACGCGAGGTACGAAGGATGACCGGTTCGTAGAAAGTATAGACCTTATTCCCACATTCATGGATCTCGCCGGTTGTCAGGAATTGCCTGATCATTGGCTCGAAGGTTGCTCGGTCGTGCCGCTTCTGCACGGCGAGAACGAGGTTGAGTGGCGTGATGCTGTTTTCTGCGAGTGCGACTATGCGATCCGACATGCACGTAATACGCTTAATTTGGGGCCGGAGGACTGTCGTGCTTATATGGTGCGGAACGAGCAATGGAAGTTCGTACTCTACGAAGGTTTTCGACCTCAGTTGTTCGACTTGGAAAACGACCCCGATGAACTCAATGATCTAGGTAATGTCGTTGGATATGACGCAGTCCGTCGAGAGATGTCAGACCGTCTTTTCCAATGGATGCGGAAGCGGAAGCTTCGGACGTCTCTAAGTAATATGGATATTGGCAAGCGAACTGGTTCGGCGAAGAAGCGCGGTTACTTATTTGGTGTTTGGTAGCTAGGCCCCAATAGGAGTGTTGCATGTTTAAGGATAAACGTGGATTAGAAATGACGGCCTCGAGTCAAGAATCTGTCGATGCTTTTGATGCGACAGTCGACGAGTTTTTGGCGGCGGGGCGCGACGCAGCGGTTCTCTTGAAACATGTCAATGACACTGACCCGGACATGATTATGGGCCAATGCGTTCGCGGATATTTTATGCGACTTCCACAACAGGCCCATCTCATTAAAGGCAGTGACGATGCCTATGCTAAGGCGGTAACGCTTCTCGCCGGAGCCAATCCGCGTGAGAAGATGCACGTCTCTGCGCTCGAAGCTTGGTGTCAGGGTGACATTCGTCGAACGAACGCAATTTGGGAGCAAATACTTGTTGAATATCCGCACGATATCCTGGCAGTGCGGATTGCGCATACCATGCATTTTTTCTTAGGTGACCTCGATTTGATGCGGGATTCGATGGCTCGGGTCATGCCACGCTGGAACGAGGATATACCCGGTTACGGTTTCGTGCTTGGGTGCCGAGCATTTTCACTAGAGGAAAGTCACGACTTTCGGCAAGCGGAACCGATGGGCCGGCGCGCAGTTGAGATTAATGAATCGGATATCTGGGCGGGTCACTGCGTGGCCCATGTTTTAGAAGGCATGGGCCGTCGTCAGGATGGTATTGAGTGGATAAATTCGCATGAAGAAGCATGGAAAAAGCGTGGGATATTTGCGCGACATCTGTGGTGGCATCGTGCGCTACATTATCTTGAATTGGAACGCTTCGACGATGTCTTGAACTCCTTTGACCGTGAATATTGGCCTACGCCATCAGAAGATAATATCGATATTACTAATGCTTCTAGTATGTTAATGCGACTTGCAATGCTGGGCATCGACGTTGGAGACCGCTGGGAGTCGGTTGCGAAAATCTGCGAGGGTAGGACAAAGGACCGCCTCCGACCTTTTAATGACCTTCATTTCATCATGGCACTGGCGGTGACAGGGCGGATTAAAGCGGCCAATGAGATTGTTGCATCAATGCGCACACATGTTGAAGAGAATGATGGCAATTTGGGTACCTTGGTCGATGTCTATCGTAATGCCGGTATCCCGGTTGGCGAATCGATCATTGCGTATGCGGAGAAAGACTACGCCAAGGTCGTCAAGATAATGTCCGGTGCGCGGTACCGGATGTTGCCGCTAGGCGGGAGTTGGGCGCAGCGCGATGTTTGGGTTCGTATGTTGATCGACGCAGCCATTAAAGACAGTCAAGACGCCTACGCGCGGGCATTGCTGGCTGAGCGGATCACCGATTGCCCCAACAGTGCCCCTTCCTGGAATTTGTACGCAAATGCACTCAATGCATGCGGTGAAAACGGAGGAGCGAAGGCGGCCCGGGCTCGGGCGACAGAATTACTGGCTGCTTGAAGTCTGTACACCCTTTGGTCGCGCTCGAATCCCATCATCGACACAACAAATCAAATTCAGAACTATAAGTTAGGGACCGACCGATGGATTTTGAGTTTTCGGCCGAACACAATCAGCTACGTGAGACTGTGCGTAGGCACGCAGAAGAAGAGATGCGTCCGTATGTATCCGAAGCCGATGATGCGGAGCGTTTTCCGAAAAAATTATTTGCACGGTGGGGCGAGCTTGGATTGATCGGCGCACGTTATCCGGAATTGGATGGAGGCGTCGGTATGGATAAGATTTCCGACTGTATTATTCGTGAGGAATTGGGACGCGTCAGCCAAGCCTTTTGCGCCGCATTTTCGGCTCAAAGCCATTTGGGAATTTGGCCGATTTGGCATGCCGGAACGGAAGAACAAAGGCTTCGCTTCTTTGCACCAGCGGTAAAGGGCCAAAAAATTTCTTGTTTTGGCTTAAGTGAGCCAGATGGTGGTTCTAATATTCGCGCGATGAAGACCCGGGCAGAGAAGGTCGATGGAGGCTATAAAATCAGCGGCAGTAAGCTTTACATTACTAATTCGCCGATCGCGGATTTTATGATTTTGGCGGCGCGGACGGCACCAGATCTTAAGCCTACCGCCATAAGTCTTTTCATTGTCGAGTTGCCGAATACCGCTGTGAAAATTAGTCACCTTAAGAAGGAAGGGTTGAAAGGATCGGAAACGGGGCTTTTGTATATCGAAGACCTGTTCGTGCCAGATGATTGTTTGCTTGGGCATTCTGAGGGAACTTATCCGGTTATATTGGCATCGTTGACTGAGAACCGTGTTGGTGTTTCGGCATCGGTTCTCGGCGTGGCAAAGGGGGCGTATAAAGAAGCGCTCGACTTCAGTCGAACTCGGATTGTCGCAGGAAAACCTATCTTGGAATATCAGGCCGTTGCGCATCGCCTAGCTGACATGGCGACCGATATCGAGGCTGCACATTGGATGGTCTATCGTGGAGCTTGGCAGGTTGACAAAGGTGGTATCGATCACGAAACAGCCGCTAAGATAAAGTTGTTTGTTAGCGAGGCGGCGTTCCGAGTGACAGAGCGTGCAATTCGGGTTTTGGGTGGCGCAGGTATAATGCGAGAATTTAGTGTTGGACGTCATCACCGAGACGCTATGGTCTATTTGTTTGGAGAAGGGACATCAGATATTCAACGCAATCTTATTTCCCGTGCGATGAAAGAGCGCGATATGTTGCCTTAGGAGGCAAGTGAGTATGAACGAGAAATGGTCCCCCTTGTCACAAACCCAATTACGCGAAGCGCTAGGTGAGGCTGACCTTCGTGTGCTCCTAATGGTCCTGTTCCATTTGACGGCAGACCGAAAATGGCTTTCCGACCCTTATCTGCCAAAACGAGATGTGAACCTGATCGCAGATACAGAAGCTGGTTTGTCTGTAGAAGTGGGTGTGAAAATTCGAAAAAAAGCCGCCGAGTTATTATCGGCCGATCAATTGGATGTCGCGATTGATGATCCAGGTAATGAAATGATGACCAAGCTGATGAGCTTGTGTCTAGGGGAGGTGGTGCCACCAGAATATGCGCCTATGATGCGTGAGGAGATGGGGTTTGTGTCGCGGCAGGTCGATTGGTCGGACGGAAGGCCCGATAGTTTGCCGATATTGCGGCCCGTTGTGATCGTGGGTGCTGGGGCCAGCGGGATTGCGCTCGGTGCCAATCTGGTGAAACTCGGTATCCCTTTTGTTATTTTGGAGAAGAACAGCCAGGTAGGGGGCACGTGGCACGAAAACATATACCCGGGATGCGGTGTAGACACACCTAATCACGCGTACTCCTTCTCCTTCGGCTCTCGCAATAGCTGGAGCCGCTATTTCGCACCACGTGACGAAATTCAGGATTATCTTATACGTAGTGCCGATGATGCCGGAGTTCGACCCTATATCGAGTTCAACACGTCAGTGAAGAAAGTAGATTGGGATGCCGAAAACCATTGCTGGTGTGTGACATTTGAAGGCCCTGAGGGGCCAGGCGAATTGCAAGCAATGTCTTTAGTTAGCGCAATTGGTCAATTGAGTCTTCCGTCAATTCCACCTATGAAAGGTGTTAAGGATTTCAAAGGCCCTATCTTTCATACAGCGAAGTGGCCGGAAGGCCTTAAGCTTGATGGGCATAAAGTTGCTATTATCGGCACCGGTGCGTCATCGATGCAGATCGTCCCCAGTATCGTTGACCGCGTGGCATCCTTGCACATATATCAGCGAAGTGCTCAATGGGCACGGCCGATCCCAAAATATCACGATCCTATTCCAGAAGCATCACAATGGCTTTTGGAGAAAGTTCCGTACTATGCGGCCTGGTTTCGTTTTGCGATGCTTTGGCGTTATGGTGATGGGTTATTGCCAAGTTTAAGGAAGGATCCAAATTGGGGGCAGCCGGATCGTTCGTTGAACCGGTCAAATGAGCGGCATCGCGTCCAGATGACGGAACACGTTCTCAAAGAATTGGCCGGCCGGCCGGACCTCATTGAGAAATGCCTGCCAACCTATCCACCGTATGGAAAACGCATTCTTTTGGATAATGGTTGGTACGCAGCCATCAAAAAACCAAACGTTGAACTCGTTACCGACGATATTCGCCGGATCACACGCAATGGAGTTGAGACTGTCGATGGCACCTTGCGCACGGCCGATATTGTCATTCTAGCAACTGGCTTTAAGGTGTCTTTGATGGCGGCGCGGCTCAACGTCACTGGTCTGAGGGGACAAAATCTGGCTGACGTTTGGGCGGATGACAATCCGTCTGCCCATCTGGGTATTACTGTCCCGGAATTTCCAAATCTTTTTTCTATGCAAGGGCCTAATACAGGCCTTGGTCACGGGGGCAGCGCGATTTTCCAGGCGGAATGTCAAGCGCATTATATTGCCGCTTGCCTCGTCCAAATGATGGAGCGCCGCATCGGAGTGATTGATGTGAGGCGGGAAGTCCATGACGCATACGTGCGGCGGGTTGATACCGAACACGAAGGATTGATTTGGACACATCCCGGTATGTCGACCTATTACCGAAATGCGAAAGGTCGTGTGGTCTCGGTGATGCCATGGCGTCTCGTTGACTATTGGTCGATGACGCATCAGCCCGATTTCACTGAGTATCATTTAACTGCTTTGAAATAAAAAATCTCTATTGGGCTGCAGTAACGTGTGGCCAATAGTTGGCATTCTGATGCCAAGAAACATACCGTTTCGTATTCGCCTCTTTTGTGAAGAATGCTGAACTCCAGCAAAGGAGATCTGGATCGATAATGCTTTTGACCGCATTGACAATGAGTGGATTGCAGCAAAGACCGGCAACCTATTTCGAGAAAGTATGCGGTCGCTTCGTCATTACGCTGTCCCCACGGGCTGCATTGCCGAATAGTTGTATAAAGTCATCGAGTAAATTCTTTTATTTCGAAACTCGAAACTCGAAACTCGAAACTCGAAACTCGAAACTCGAACCTCGGATACGACGCGACGCGGAAAGATGAAGCCCTCGCATTCGGTCTGTTACAGTTCGATTGCACTCAGCATACTAATCAATCCCGCAACTTATATCGTTGTATCTTTCCCGTCGCTGTTTTTGGCAGTTCTTCAAGGAATTCGATCCATCTCGGATATTTGTAATTCGCAAGTTTGTCCTTCACGAAATCCTTCAATTCCTCGCTTAACGCATCGCTCGGTTGATTCCCTACGGAAGGAACCACGAAGGCTTTTGGCTTGATGAGATTGTCGTGATCGGGGTGTCCGATAACAGCAACTTCAAGTACGGCATCGTTTTCCAGAAGGGCACCTTCGACTTCGAATGGTGAGACGTAAATGCCGCCGACCTTCATCATATCATCAGAACGGCCTCCGTAGGTGTAGTAACCATCTGCATCGACTGTGTATTTGTCCCCGGTACGGGTCCATTTACCCTTGAATGTCTCGCGACTTTTCTGCGGCTGGTTCCAATACATAATAGCGCTAGTTGGACCCGCAACTTCCAAATGACCAATTTCGCCTTCAGGGAGCAGTCGGCCATCGTCTTCGACTATTCGGAGTTCATAGCCAGGAACAGCTTTTCCTGAACTATTTGGGCGGACATCACCTTGTCGGTTTGTGAGAAAAATATGCAACATTTCGGTACTGCCGAGGCCGTCTAGTGTCTCGGTGCCCATACGTTCTTGCCAACGGCGTAATAGCTCGCCGGGCAAAGCTTCTCCGGCGGAGACACAAATACGCAGGTTGTGCTGTCCTTCTTTCGGCAAATCGCCACTGGCTAGCAGCATTCCGTAAAGGGTTGGAACGCCGAAGAATACCGTAACTTGGCGTGTGGTTAAAATTCTTGATACAGCTTCCGGCGTTGGCATACCTTCTAAAAGTATCGCTGTCGCGCCTACCGCCATTGGGAAAGTAAGACCGTTGCCCAGACCATAGGCGAAGAATAGTTTTGCAGCGGAGTAAACTACATCATTTTCGTTTATGCCGAGCGTTGGTATTGCGTACAAATCGGCTGTTCCAATCAAATTGGAGTGCAAATGCACGGCCCCTTTGGGCCTGCCCGTGGTGCCGGATGTATAGAGCCAAAAGCACATATCGTCAGCGTATGTTGCCGCGACAGGGAAATCTGGAGTTGCGGTTCGGACCGCATCCGAAAAGAGCTCATGCCCGTGATTGTCGTTGCCAGATATCAGAATTGTTTTTAGCGAGGCCCAGGAATGAATATTTTTCTCGAATGCAGGGAGGAGGGAGTCTGACAGTAAAAGGCCTGCCGCACTGCTATCTTCGACGATATAGGCGTAGTCGTCCTCCGTAAGGCGTGTGTTAATTGGTATTGGAATTATGCCCGCCTTGATTGCGCCAAGGAACGCTGCAACGAGATCAATCGTGTCGAGCATGCAAAGTATAACCCGTTGTTTCGGCTGGACGCCGCGCATGGTTAGGGCGTTTGCAACTTTGTTAACTTGCTCGGAGAGTTCGCTGTAAGTATAGCTACCATTTGTATCAATAAATGCGACTTTATCGCCGCGCCCGGCGTTGAGGTTCCGATCGATTAGGTCGGCTGCTGCGTTATATAGCGCTTTATCTGTCATTGCCTGCCTTCCGATATTTTCACATTTAGTTAAATACGTGCTTCCTTAAGTTTTGTAGTGTTAGCTATTCGTTTAATAGTTTTGCCCATTCAACCGCCCATCCGCCGGCGCGATCTTCCGGCAGTTCTCCCGATGTGGCATCGTGTTCTAATATTTCACCCAATCGAAATGCCCTAAGATCTTTCAAAACTTTGTCAAAATTAATACCACCCCAACAAAAAGTCTCACCGTGAGTAATGTCACCAAGCGCGAAAATGCCATAAGGAATGCCGTCCAGCGCTGGTCTATTTGTTTGCAGTGATTCATATAACTTCTTTGCGTTATCGGGCACGTCCCCGTGGCCGTAGGTCGACGTGCATATGATATAAGCGTAGTTCGCATCAAAGACTTTGGCATCGAGCTTGTCCATCAATGTCATCTCTACCGAGTAGCCGACTTCTTTTAATGCATCGCACATTTCTTCGGCGCATAACTCAGCTGTTCCTGTCATTGTACCGACAAGGATTTTAATATGTTTGTTCATGTCATTCTGTCTCCATACAACCACTCGAGACTTGATTTCTACCAGGATTGGCACCGATAAAAATATGAAAATTTAGTTCATAAAATTGAAGTAGTTATGGAAATAAAAAACCGGAGAACAGAAAGAAGCAGATAATGAACCTCGATAAATCAGAATGTCTGTGCCGTTTGGCGTATCCGGATGCGCCTGGCCCACGCTGCTCATGGCAGACGTGGCGGGTCCGTGCGCGCCATTCTGGTCTATCTGAGCGACCAATAGCTGATAAATATGAAGCAATACGGTGACCCTCGATGGATTTTAGCAACACGTGAAAGAGAGTATGGACGCGCCAAGACGCAGCTTGACGCGTCTGGTCACAATAAGGAACAAGGTGCTTGGGGGTTGGTCGTTTTAGCAAGAGTGTTACTGGATAATTCGTCTGCTGTGATAAGATAGAAATATAATGCATGTTAAAGCATAAGCATGGGAGAGGAGCCGGACGGATGATTACCTACGATACGGAAACGAGCCGTTATCGGCACTGGACATTATCAATCGATCCACCAGTCGCAACTCTTACGCTCACGGTCGATGAAGATGGAGGCATCAGATGTGGCTACAAGTTAAAGCTTAATTCATACGACCTTGGGGTTGATATCGAACTCAGTGATGCTTTGAATCGGATTCGCTTTGAGCATCCTGAAGTCCGCTCAGTCGTAATTACCAGTGGTGTTGAGCGCATGTTTTGTGCTGGCGCAAACATTTATATGTTGGGCCAATCGGACCATGGCTGGAAGGTAAACTTTTGTAAGTTCACGAATGAGACGCGCAACGCGATCGAAGATGCGAGTACTAATTCCGGCCTAAAATTTATCGCGGCATGTAACGGCACGACGGCTGGCGGGGGGTATGAGTTGGCTTTGGCCTGCGATGAGATTTTTTTGATCGATGACCGTTCGAGCGCGGTTAGTTTGCCTGAGGTTCCATTATTGGGGGTGTTGCCAGGGACAGGCGGCCTAACCCGCGTTGTTGATAAACGGAAAGTGAGACGCGACCTAGCGGACTTCTTCTGCACAAGCGCCGAAGGTATCCGTGGTCGACGTGCCAAAGAATGGGGTTTTGTTGATGAAATAGCCTCGCCGAACACATTTGAAAAAAAGGTGCAATGCCGCGCAGAGGAGCTCGCCGTGGAGAGTGATCGGCCAGCAAACGCCAGAGGTATATCATTGCCGCCTATTCAACGCGTTGTGGATGAGATGGGTTATCGCTATCGTCATGTCGAAGTTCAGCTCGACCAACTTGGTCGCACGGCAACACTGACTATTCGCGGGCCGCAGGAAGACGGGCCACTTGATCTGATTTCAATTCACGCAGCGGGCGCCGATTGGTGGCCGCTCGCAATGGCACGTGAGTTGGATGACGCCATACTTATGTTGCGTACTAATAACCCTGATTTTGGAATGTTTTTATTGCGCACGGAAGGTGACCCAGAAAGTGTGCTTGCTGCCGATGGCCTGCTTAGTCAATTTTGTAGTGATTGGTTTGTTCGTGAGGTTATCGGCTTCTTGCGCCGCACATTATCACGATTGGATGTCTCTTCACGCAGTTTGTTTGCATTGGTGGACGAGGGGTCGTGTTTTGCCGGGTCGCTGTTCGAATTGGTTCTCGCTGCAGATCGCAGCTACATGCTCGATATTCCCGAAGAAGATGGATCGCAGCCGAGTATCGCACTCAGCCGAATGAATTTTAGTGGATATGAAATGGCAAATGGTATGTCACGGTTGTCAGCTCGTTTTAACAGTAATGACGAGGTCCTAGCTTCATTAGACAATTGTATCGGTAAATACGTTACCGCATTTGAAGCACTCGATTTAGGACTTGTAACCTTCGCGCCCGATGAACTTGATTGGGAAGATGAAGTCCGAATCGCGATCGAAGAACGGGTGAGCCTTTCACCGGACGCATTGACTGGGATGGAAGCTAACCTTCGATTCGGCGGTGCTGAGACCGTCGCGACTAAAGTGTTCGGAAGGTTGACCGCTTGGCAGAATTGGATATTCAATCGCCCAAACGCTGTGGGCGAAAAGGGTGCGTTGAAATTATTTGGTACCGGAAGTCGGGCCAATTTCGATTGGAAAAGGATTTGATCTTTTGGCGATTAACTATCAGGAACGTATTCCGAACAATGTAGACCTCGGCAACGATCGGGCGTTACAACGTGCATTGGAACACTGGCAGCCTAAGTTTCTCGATTGGTGGACGGAGCTGGGTCCGGAAGGTTTCCAATCTGCGGATGTCTATCTTCGCACGGCGACTTCTGTCGATGCCGCAGGTTGGGCCACCTTCGGGAAAGTGAAGATGCCCGATTATCGATGGGGTATTTTCCTCACAGAACCCATACAGGATCGCACTATCGGTTTTGGCGATGAATTTGGCAAACCAGCTTGGCAAAGAGTGCCCGGAGAGCACCGCTCAACCTTACGGCGCCTAATTGTGACGCAAGGTGACACGGAACCAGCTTCAGTAGAGCAGCAGCGCCGCCTCGGTCTAACCTGTCCGTCGCTATACGATTTACGGAACCTGTTTCAGGTAAATGTGGAGGAGGGACGCCATCTTTGGGCAATGGTCTACCTGCTGCATGGATATTTTGGGCGTGACGGCCGGGAAGATGCGGAAGAGCTGCTTCACCGGCATTCCGGCGATGCAGATAATCCCCGTATTTTGGGGACGTTTAATGAACCGATCGATGACTGGCTGAGCTTCTTTATGTTTACTTATTTCACTGACCGGGACGGCAAGTTTCAGCTTATGAGTTTGGCGGAATCCGCATTCGATCCGCTAGCCCGAACGTGTCGTTTTATGCTTACGGAAGAATCGCATCATATGTTTGTTGGTGAGACCGGTGTGACACGGGTAATCCGGCGTGCTCTTGAGATGATGTCGGAGTTAAAAACCGACGATCCTGATCTTTTGCGTCGTCATGGCGTTGTCGATTTACCGACGGTACAACGCTATATCAATTATTGGTTTTCGTCGTCTTTGGACCTTTTTGGCTCCGAACAGTCTTCCAATGCTGCTGGATATTTCGCAAATGGTATAAAGGGACGCCCAGACGAGGGCCGATTTGATGATCATCTCTGTATAGAAACGACCAAAGCCATTGATGTGCCAGATGAAAATAATGGGATTACGACAGTGGAAGTTCCAACCCGGAAGGCAATGAACGAAGTCACACGGGAAGCTTATATTCGAGACTGCATGGTCGGTCTCACACGCTGGAATAGGGCGATTAAGCGAGCTGGATACGATATTCAATTAACACTGCCTAGCCATCGGTTTAGGCGAGTTATAGGTAGTTGGGCGAATATGCCAGTCGATCCAGATGGGAACATCGTTCCCGAGGCTGATTACGAGCGCAGTTTGGAGAATTGGTTGCCTACCAAGAATGACCGAGCTTATATCCATTCACTTATGCATCAAGTAATCGAGCCGGGGAAGGTGGCCGGATGGATAGCACCACCGGATAGGGGTATCAATAATCGGCCAATTGAACATGAATACGTAGAATTACATTAAGCATATGGAAATCGTATGAGTTCAAAGTGACCGTAAATGTTTTTTGTAACTCCACAGCTTTGGATTCGAAATTTCAAAACGATGTGAAATCCTTTGAAACCTCCTTACACCTATGCTCCGCGATCATTGCTGCCAACGGAAAACTTACTAAAACCGAAAATATTGTTAGCCACCAAGTCGCCCAAATTGAGAAGTTCGCAAGTGAACTAATCCAAAATGTGGCGGATAGAGCGGTTGCTGCCAACGCTTCAGCATTGTTGCCAATAGCTCGCGTTATTAGCAATTGGGTAGCCAATAAAAATGCAAAGAGAAAAACCGTTAGACCGATTAATCCTGTTTCGGCCGCGATCTCTAGCAGCCAATTGTGCGGATGGGACGGAATATATTCTTGGTTCAAACCAGGTATGAGTTCTTTGGCGCCAGGTGACAGGTTTATCGTGTTTGGTCCCACGCCGAAGAATGGCGTGCTCTTTATAACTTCAATCGTAAATCCCCAGATGACTTGTCGATGCCAATCAGGCAAAGGAAGCTCAGGGGGTTGATTTAGAGAGACTGGAGGCGTCGGAAGTCCATTGATTACGTATGTTGCGCTGACGACTGTCACGACAAACATCAAAATCACAAATATCCGTGTATATAAGACCGGCAAGCGCTTTACCGCAATAATCAAAACGATGATCAGGGCGGCTCCACTCAATCCAAACAAAGCTGATAGACCCGGCTGTATCCCGTTTGCATAAATTAATAAAAGCGTCAAAGGAATGCTAAGTAATGAGAGTATTTTATAGATTGAACCGAGACGCAGACCGGCCCACACGATAATTGGTAAAATACAAGCGGCAACAGAATAATAAGGTTTAAGAGTTTGTAATAAAATTGATTGAGGCCCTTTAACGAGACGATAAATTTCAAAAGGCGCGGGATGAACATACACGGAGAATATTGCGTAAAAGGCAAGTATAAAAAAACTTGTTAATATTAAACTCTTGAGCGCCAGATGTAATCGCCTGCGGGACGGGGTCAGATATGCGGTTAGTATGACCCCGAGTGCCACTATCGCCAGTGTTCGTGCCCATGTAGTCAGAGATTTGGACATCTCAATTGACGTGATACAGCTTACCAACCAGAAAACAACGGTCACTAACACAATGATTACGAGTAAACGATTTTGTTGAAATATGTCGCTAGCGAATTGAAATACTTTAATATCTTTGCGTAATAGTGCAGCCAATATCGGTGCTGCCAGAAAGGGCACAATAGTGGCTCGGCCAAAAATTACCGCAGGAACGGCGATGCCAATACAAATGGTCGCGAACATAGTCCATCGACCATCTTCATCTCTTTGTCTCGTTCGTGAAGAACGCTCCTTTGGCATTGGTATTCTGTGCTCTGGTTTCATGTTAAACCTTGGAGCGGTTTCGCAAAGCGAGTGACCGGCTTCTAACAAGCACTTTATCGAAATTTATTTGACGTTTGAAAATGACAACGGTTCCGTCAGCGGTCAACTAATGGTTAAGGATTGTTTCGAAATTATGCATTTGTTCGATAGAACTTATCAGTGATAATACCTTGTTTTCACATGCCCAGGTCGCGCGGGTGTTTCGCCGATATGTTTTTTCGGATTGTAATGACCCCGACAGGCACCAAAAAGAAATGTGGCGCCACGCGATGCGCACAACTGTTTGATTACTTTCTTCTTCATCGGAATCCAGCGCCTTATTTCTAAAGGTTCGATCTACCAGTTAATAACTATAAAAATTAAATATAATCAATAAACAAAGTCTATTTAATATTATGAATACTATAGTATTTTTAATATATTATCTATTTTATTTATAAATTAAAATATGGTTTTGGTTTACTGGTTTACGCATTTGTGAGTGTCAGGATTATTGGAGTGCTTAGAAACCCTATTATGAGAAATATTTTTCTTATCGGATTCGTTTGTATCGCATTTAACTCATTGCCAGCTATGGCGGGAAGTTGGATCACAGCTGAAAATACAGATTGCAAGCTTTGGCACCCTAACCCTGATAATCAACAAAAAGTTCGTTGGGGCGGGGAGTGTGAGCATGGCAAAGCGTCAGGCGATGGCGTGGCTGAATGGTACTTGTATCAGCAACCGCCTGACCTTTGCGAATGCTCTTTTGTTGATGGAAAGGCGGAGGGTTCTGGCATATATCGCTGGGTAGACGGAGCGACCTATGTTGGCGAATTTAAAGGCGGTATTATCGAGGGTAAAGGCTTTATAAGATATCCCGATAACGAAATGTACGAAGGTGAGTTTAAAAATGGGTATCCGCATGGATACGGTGTGCAAATGTTGCCGGATAACACGAAGGTGATGGGCAAATTTTATGAGGGTGCCTTTGTTTCAGGTGAATAATCTATTCCGATTGATTTAATGCGTCGAATACCCACAAGACCAACATCAAAAACAGACCTTCTATAGCCATAATTGCGAGTGCTGTAGGCAAACCGAAGCTCTCCGCCATCCAGCCGATATTAATGAAGCCCAGGGGGCCAGTACCGATGCATAGCGCGAGAACACCTAAAACGCGGCTTCGGTATTCCGGTTCGGCATTCATATAGGTAAGGGTGCTTTGCATTGCCGCAAAACCGGCGCCGGCAATTCCGATTGCTGTTAAGGTTAGCGCTGCAGCCAAGAAAGAGTGCAATGGTCCACCGGAAACGTATGCCAACGCGCTCAGATATAGGATCAACACCATATAAAAAACGGCGCCAGAACAAAAAATCTTCGCATATAGTGTTGGACGCGCAACTATTGCGATTACCATCGCACCTAGAAAGGCACCGAACCCTTCCAAGCTTGAAAGGAAACCAACCAGAACTGGCTGCAGCCCGAGTTGGTCGCGCCCAAGGATTGGTATCATTGCGGTAAACGGAAACCCGAAAGCGTTAAAGACGATGGTTACGGAAAATACTCTGCGCAATTCCCAGTTTCCCCATACGAACCGTACGCCGGCGACGAGATCTCGGATAAGTGATGGGTAAACAGTTCGCAGGACCACCGATGGCAGTTGTACTGCTAAGATCAAAATTAAAGCTGTCGCGTAAACACTAGCGCTTAATATATACACACCGGTAATACCAAATATTTGCAACATGGCACCGCCCATGAAGGGACCTAACATCCGTGTTGCACTATTGGTTGCAGAATCGAGGCTCATCGCTGCTGATAGATGCCCGCCTGAAACATCGCCGATCAATCGCCGCCTGATCGGCATGTCCGTCGCCCAAAATAGTCCGCTCAAGACAGAGGCAATTGCTATATGCGTGAACGTTAATTGTCCATTGTAGGCTACGATAGCCATCGTCAATGCAATGCAGAGAATTGCTGAAATGGTTGCAGCGAGCAGTAATTTTCGGTTCACCCGATCCGCGACACCGCCGATAATCGGTCCAAAAAAGGTGAGGGGAAGACCCCAAAGAACGGGAACGAGTGAGACTAAAAGTGGCGATCCCGTAGTTTCAAAAGTATAAACCCCGAGTGCCAGTAATTGGAACCATCGTATGAAGCCAGTGAGGCCACCCATTATCCATATGCAAAGATAATTTGGGCTATGTAAAAGAATCCGGATACCTGATTCATGCTGGGCTTCTGATGTATCCGTGCTCATTTGTTAATCCTTGGCACAAACATGGTTTATACGTCGCCTCGAGCCATATACCGTGAGTAGTGCGATTGATTCATAAACCATAGGTAATAGTCGAATTGAGATGGCGGAAATGGAATTAAAGGCACGGGTCAAAACCCTCATTGGCGTGGCGTTGGTCGGTGCCGTGTTGCTGCTTTCTTACGAGATTTTCTATTGGTTTACACACGTTTATGAGAGCGATGTTCGCGTTCATACCGATTTCACCGACATTTCTTCACGGGTCGACGGCAAGATTGCAGAAATACACGTAGAAGAGGGTAGCCCTGTCGCCAAGGGGCAGGTGATCGTCACTTTGGAGCATCAATCGATCAAATTGAATATTGAAGCACTCATTACCGATTTGGCTCTGGAGAGGGGTAATCGGGAAAGTTTAATCACCGAGCGGGATGCATTTCGCGCGGAACTCGAAACTAATTTGGCCACGCAACAACAAAAAATTAGGGCTCTGCAGGTCGAATTAAATTCAGCTAAAGATCGATTGAAGATTGCGCAAAAAGACCTGAAAAGGGTCCAAGTTCTTGTTCGCAAACGTTTAAAACCCGAATCGAAATTGAACGCCGAACAAGATAAAACACTCGTTTTAAAAGGCCGTATAGCATCGCTTCAAAGTAATGTTTTGGTTGCAAAAAGCGAATTGGCACACCTGAAATCAACAGAGCGGAAAATAGATTTAATCACAAATAAAATAAAAATTTCAGACATTAAAAACAAAAAGATAAAATATGAAATAAAAAAACAAGAATTATTTATAAATCATAGAATAATAAAAAGTCCAATAAATGGTTTAATAGGAGAAATACACAAGCATAAGGGTGAATATGTAGAAGATGGCGTCAATATTCTTATGGTTCACGACCCGAAACTCTATTGGGTTGAGGCGTACGTAGATGAGGGTCAAATTCGCCATGTGCGAGTTGGGCAAGAAGTTTTGATCGATCTCGATGCGTATCCGCTGCGCGATTTTTACGGTCGAGTGCGGCATATTGGCAGCGTGACGAAACGGGGGCCGGATGGGGCCAATGGAAGTAGTGGCGGTGGCCGTCTTGGTGGTAATGTGGAACGTGTACCTGTTCGGATTTCCATCGAAAATCCACCACCAAATATCACGCCGGGTATGCGCGGTGACGTAAACATTCGAATTTACGAAAATATCAAGCTCTGGTGGAAATGGGGAAAGGAGTGATGCGTCTAGAGGGTAAAACGATAATCATCACGGGCGCTGCGTCCGGTATTGGACGGGCGAGTGCAGCTCACGCGTTAAAAGAAGGCGCGCGCGTGATCGGTGTCGACTTAAAAGGCGACGATATGCCAGATGGTGTTGAACCCATCGTGGGCGACGTGACTTCAACAGACACAATTGCGCGCGCGGTCACCGTGGCGGGAACTATCCATGGCCTTGGGACAATCGCTGGGATCAGCCGCTCCGGTGTCGCAATTGACGCTATTTCAGGTGAAGACTGGGATCAGATATTTGCGGTTAACGTAAGGGCGTGTTGGCAATGGTTGGTTGGAACTTTACCAGTCATGCGTGAGGCCGGTGGTGGCTCAGTAGTCATGGTGGCATCACAATTGGCCTTCGGCGGCGGAAAACTGAATGCTGCGTATATTGCGTCCAAGGGGGCTATTGTCAGTCTCGTCAAGACAGCTGGATTCGAATTGGCGGTAGATAATATTCGTGTAAATGCTGTTGCTCCTGGTGCCATCGAGACACCTATGCTCGACGGTAGCATGTCACGTGCAGAAGACCCCAAGGCGGCGCGTGATTATTCACGTAATCGCCATGCTATGAAACGTTTTGGCCGCGCAGATGAAATTGCGAGCGGCGTAGTTTACCTTCTTTCCGATGAAGCGAGCTTCAACACAGGCTCGGTCATTACCATCGACGGTGGTTGGAGGGCGGCTTAGAGCACGCCCCGTTTCGCCAAATTCTGAAAGAGTGATGTCGCGCCGAACTCCCAGCGCGGTATTGAATCAGATTTGTCCACCGCATTGGCAAGGGTGCCGAGTTTCGGAGATTGCATCACGACAGTGTCGCCGATGTGATGGGTGAAACCGCCTCCGGGTTGATTGCGATCTTGATTGGGCGTGAACATAGTGCCTGTGAAGAGTACCACTCCGTCCGGGTATTGGTGATTGGCGCTTAGCGTCTGATCCATCAGGTCCTGAATATCTCGGCTGATCTCCGTCATTGAGCTTCCGTCCTCAAGTCGAAAATTATCCGTACCCTCAACTATTAACGACACATACGCATTGCGGAGGTCATATAGCGAAAAATCTTTTTCGATAAGGCGGATGAACGGGCCTATGGCGCAGGAGCCGTTATTGTCTTTGGCTCTTCCCAACAATAGTGCTGAGCGTCCTTCGACATCACGCAAGTTTACGTCGTTGCCTAATGCCGCGCCGACTATTTTTCCTTCTTTATTTCCGACAAGAACCACTTCTGGCTCAGGGTTATTCCAGTTCGACATGGGGTGAATACCGATCATGGCGCCGAAGCCGACCGCCGACATCGGTTGAGCCTTTGAGAAGATCTCTGCATCGGGGCCAATTCCAACTTCGAGATATTGCGACCACATGTCCCGATTGATCAGAGCCGCCTTTACCGTCTCTGATTGTGGCGATCCTGGCACAATATCTGAGAGGTCGATGCCAATGCCGTCGAGTAGCTCCTTACGGACCTCTTTGGCGAGTGCAGGGTCGCCGGCCGTTCGTTCGTCGATTACGCGTTCCAATAGGCTACGCACGAACGTGACGCCACAAGCCTTATGTGCGTGAAGATCAGTCGGCGACAAAAACCAAGGTTTTGTTTTGTCTTGACGGCTGGCGATACTATTTATCGCAATTGACCGCCAGTTTCCTAGGTTTTGGCCTTTTGCTCTTGCCACTGCGCAGGGGTCGGTTGCATTGGTCAGGGCCGACATAGTGGCTACAGTATGCGTTATGTCGATGACGCCGCTTTCGCGGATTGAAACCACAGACGGTCCGCCAACATCGGGCCGCCAGACCCGTCCGACCAATGTTCCATTGAATTGGTCTTCCGGCAGGAAACTATCGATATACGTATCCCAGTTTGTTGGCATGGCTTTACTCCGAGAAAGTCGTTTCTTAAGCCCTCCCACGAAACTATGTTGACCATCAAGAACGAGAAGACTTTTTTTGGAGAGAAAATTATGGCGATCCGCATTGGAGTTATGATGGGTGATCCGGCCGGGGTCGGAGCGGAATTGACAGCAAAGTTATTAGCAAGCGGCGCTATGTCGGTCGGGACGGGCGTCGTTATTGTTGGTGATCCTGTGCATCTGGCGCGTGGCCAATTGGCGGCTGACACTAATTTAAAATATGATGAACTGGACGAAGTGAATGGTGTTCAGATTGGCGCCGGCAAGATTTCACTCCTGCCGCAGTTGCTCGATGGTGCGGCCAATTATCCTCACGGCAAGTCGAAACCGGAGGGCGGCCGCTATATGCTCGAGTGTTTTGAGACTTTGTTGTCCCTCTATAGAGAAGGGCGCATCGACAGCATCTGCTTTGCACCACTAAACAAGCATTCACTAAAAATTGGCGGTATGGAAACTGCGGACGAAGGTGACTGGCTGACAGAAAAGTTGGGGTATACCGGCCATACGGCAGAGCTTAACGTTATTGAAGGCCTTTGGACATCGCGGGTAACATCGCATGTGCCGCTCCGTGACGTTGCCGACCTGATTACAGTCGATGGCATTATAGATGCGGTATGTCTCATCAATACCGTATTGAAGACTGCGGGCAACTCAAATCCAAAAATTATGGTAGCCGGCCTGAACCCGCACGGAGGTGATAATGGTGCTTTTGGGAGGGAGGAACTCGATGTGATCGGACCTGCGGTCGAAATGGCAAAAAAGCAAGGCCTTAATGCTGAGGGTCCTTTCTCACCAGATACGATGTTCCTTTCCGCAAAGAAAGACAATTATGATGCCATTGTAACCATGTATCATGACCAAGGTCAGATTGCGATGAAGCTGATGGATTTCGAGCATGGCGTGACCGTGCTCGGCGGTCTGCCGGTGCCGATTTCGACGCCGGCACAAGGTTCTGCGTTCGATATTGCCGGCAGAGGTGTTGCCAATCCGGGCGCAATGAAAGCTGCGTTTAAAATTGCTGAACAAATGGGGGCATCTTGATGGTCAGTTTAACAGATGAGATGAAACGGGTACTTGCGGAGCATTCTTTGGGTTATGTCGCCACTATCGCGGCAGATGGCTCTCCTAGTCTGTCACCTAAGGCGACTTTCCTGTCGTTTGGCGATGATAAAATTATGTTTGGCGAAATGCGTTCGCCGATTACGGTCAAGAATATCGCTGCTAACCCAATGGTCGAGGTTAACTTTGTCGATGTACTGGCGCGCAAAGGCTTTCGCTGCAAGGGGGCGGCTGTATTTCACGCACGTGGTACGAAACAATTTGAGCTATGCCTTGCTGAATTTGCCAAAGTACGAGAACAAACGCTCCTCGATATGTTCAATGGCATTGTTTTAATTGACCTTGTGAGATGCTCGATGCTTATAAGCCCGGCATACGAAACTGGTGAGACTGAAGAAAGCCTCCGCGCCGCTTTCAAAGAAATTTATACAAAGCTTTAGTGTGACGAGCTTGGCCACTTTGATGCACTTGCCACTACCTGTTACTCAGTGTGTAAGAGTATCGCAACTAGAGTGAAATTTTATGACCAATGCGTTCACTTCGTTGGGACATTCGTACGCGACCCAATGCCCACCGCCCCGGATGAAGTGTGCCTGAATTTCAGGTTTTACTTCACGTAGGAGTGCTGCACGGTCTTGAGGGCTGGGGTGAGCAAGTTTATCTGCGTCGCCCCAAATTAGTTGGACCTTTGCTGTCGCTTTTTTAATATTGTTGGGTGTTAGATCACTGAGGCTGAGCTTGGCGCTGTTGAACCCTGTGCGGCGCGAGTTCGCGAGTTGCAGGCTAAGTGTGTCTTCTTCGATATTCACTTCGTCGTTGATCATCATCTGCAGGAGGTTGTGGCGCAAAGTTTCACGTACCTCTGGCATCTCAAGACCGCCTTTCGGCAATCGGCGCATGTCGAGGGTTCGGCCAACGGGTTTTCCGAAACCGCCGGGTGCTACGAGGGTAAGTTTTTCTACCCGGTCACCAAGTTCGGCCGCAATACCGGCCGCGAGTGCGCCGCCGAATGAAAAGCCTACAAGATGAAAGCGATCAACGTCTGCTGTCAATGCATCCATTTTTGGAACCATGGCCGCGATGTATTCTGCAGCTGTATATTCTTTATTCGTCGGATCTGAATCGCCATAACCTGGTAGGTCGAGGGCGCGGACAGTAAATCTTTGCGCAAGCGCATCGATATTGCGAATCCAATGAGTATGTGATCCTGCACCGCCATGACACATCACAATTAGAGGCCCCGAACCTGCCTCCATGAAATTTATCCCATGCTTTTTTTGAAACTTCCAATCTCTCATGCCGCCCACTCGCTGTTCGCGTGGAAACATATTGCTGTTGGAGCGGATTGCTAGTGCTGAATTTTTTGACACTTTATATCGCTCTGGCGAATGAGAGAGGTTGCTACCTCTTCGCATTCTGTATGCCTTGACCTATTCTAGGGGGTTTGTGGTTTCTGCAGAAGCGGTGGGTAATCAGATATTAAATTTAAGGATGGAAAATTGCATCGCGGCCTTGGTCTCTCGGCTGCATGCGTCTAATTTCATTCAAAATTAAAAAGAAGACGGACCCTGGCGGAGAGAGGACTATCCAAATGAGTGCCCGCGTCGATACCTCGCCGAAAGTGGCGGACGAAGTGAAGACTACAACCTGCTATATGTGTGCCTGCCGTTGTGGCATAAAGGTCCATCTTAAGGACGGTCAGGTTCGCTATATTCAAGGAAACCCAGATCACCCTGTGAATAAGGGCGTTCTTTGCGCAAAGGGTTCAGCGGGAATTATGCAGCAGTATTCGCCCGCGCGTTTGTCGAAACCCTTGCTGCGTGTAGGTGACCGGGGTTCTGGGGAATTTAGAGAAATAGAATGGTCGGAAGCGATTCAGACAGCTGTTGAATGGCTCAAGCCAATCCGTGAAGATGACCCGAAGAAGCTTGCGTTTTTTACGGGCCGGGATCAAAGCCAGGCACTGACCGGTTGGTGGGCGACGCAATTTGGCACGCCCAATTATGCTGCGCATGGCGGATTTTGTTCCGTTAACATGGCGACGGGTGGTATTTACTCAATCGGGGGCTCGTTCTGGGAGTTTGGCGAGCCTGATTGGGAGCATACCAAGTATCTAATGATGTTCGGCGTTGCTGAAGATCATGACAGTAATCCGATCAAGATGGGCCTTGGTAAGGTTAAGGCCAACGGGGCGAAATTTGTCTCGGTCAATCCAGTCCGAACTGGTTATTCTGCCATTGCTGACGAATGGGTTGGAATTGCACCTGGTTCAGATGGGCTCTTTGCATTGGCCATCGTTCATGAACTTTTAAAGGCAGGAAAAGTCGATCTACCGTATCTTGTGCGTTACACGAATGCACCTTGGTTGGTAATTCAGAACCCAGGCGGCGCCGATGACGGCATGTTTGCACGTGACGAGGATGGGAACCCTCTCTGCTGGGATCAGCATTCGAACGCTGAAGCGAGTGCTCTGCGCTCTGACGTTTCGCCTTCAATGAAGGGCGAGCATATGCTCGCCGACGGAAGAATTGCGAAGCCCGTCTTCCATATTCTTGCGGAACGTTATCTTCGTGAAGAATTTTCGCCTGCCAATGTTGCCGGTCGTACCGGAATTTCGGCTCAAACAATCCGGCGCCTAGCCGCTGAAATTGCGCACGTTGCCTTCGAGGAGGAGGTAGTGATTGAGCAGTCCTGGACTGATTGGGCTGGACGTCATCAAGAACGTATGGTGGGGAGGCCGGTCGCATTCCATGCGATGCGGGGCATTTCCGCGCACTCGAACGGGTTCCATACGTGTCGCGCGTTGCACCTCGTGCAGATGTTGATCGGTAGCATCGATGTGCCTGGTGGTTTTCGCTATAAGCCGCCATTCCCGCGCCCAGCACCCTTCGGGCCAACGCCGGGCGGCAAGCCGGGCACGGTCGAAGCAGGGAAACCAATGGGTGGCCCGCCGCTCGGTTTCCCGCGTGGTCCAGAAGATTTGGTTGTGGATGGATCTGGGAACCCCATTCGTATAGACAAGGCGTTTTCTTGGGAAGCGCCCCTCGCTTGTCACGGAATGATGCACACCGTGATCACTAATGCGCACAAAGGTGACCCCTATCCGGTCGAGGTTCTATTCATGTTTATGGCAAACATGGGGTGGAACTCTGCCATGAATACAAAAGAGACCATCGACATGCTTACTGACAAGCGAGATGATGGTGAATACAAAATCCCAAAGATTATCTATTCGGACGCCTATTTTTCCGAAACAGTGCCCTACGCGGACTTAATTCTACCAGACACGACCTATCTTGAGCGGTGGGACGCGATTTCTATGCTGGATCGGCCAATATCAGGTGCGGAAGGGGCGGCTGATTCGATCCGTCAGCCGGTGGTTGAGCCCGACCGCGATGTACGTCAGTTCCAGGAAGTTCTCTTGGAAATCGGTGTCGGTCTGAGCCTGCCGGGTATGACTAATGAGGATGGTAGTGCCAAGTACCCTGGCGGCTATGCAGATTATATAATCAACCATGAGCGGACGCCGGGTGTTGGTACGTTGATGGGATGGCGAGGTGAGAGTGGCGATCAGTCTGGGAAGGGAGCGCCCAATTCTAAGCAGCTTGAGAAGTACATTGAGAATGGGTGCTTTTGGCGACACGGACTAAGCCCGAACGAGCTATACTTCAAGCATGCGAATAAAGACTATCTTGAGCTTTCGGCTAAGCTTGGATTTAACGGCAATGCTGATCCCGTGATCCTTCAGCTCTATAGCGAGCCTATGCAGAAGTTTCGCTTGGCAGCTCGGGGACACGGCGAGATCCAGCCGCCTGAGAAAGACCGTGCGCGGGTTGAGGCATATTTCGACCCATTGCCGATATGGTATTCGCCTTTTGAGGACGAAGTTGTCGACGAGGCAGATTATCCGCTGCATGCTGTGACGCAGCGTCCAGCGGCGATGTATCACTCTTGGGGATCCATGAATGCCTGGCTCCGGCAAATTCATGGTTGGAACCCCCTCTATATTCCGCGTGAGTTGGCAGATTCTAAAAGTATCCAGACCGGTGACTGGGTTTATCTCTCAAGTCGGCATGGCAAAATAAAGGCGATTGCCCGTGTTATGGATGGTGTAAACAGCCGCACCGTTTGGACGTGGAACGCCATTGGTAAACGGAAAGGTGCATGGAACCTCTCAGAGAATGCTGAAGAATCCAACAAAGGTTTTCTGATGAACCATCTGATTGATGATTTACTGCCGGCGCAGGAAAATGGATATCGCTACGCGTGTGCTGACCCGATTACTGGGCAGGCGGCCTGGTATGATCTCCGCGTAAGGCTTGAAAAAGCGCCAAGTGGAAAAGGGGTAAGCGAGCCAGAGTTTGAGGCCCTGACCAAAGTGCCTGGCGTTCGAGAGCGTCCAGATAAAGTACGATATGGTGCCCCCAATGATACTGTCATGGCGGGAGGAGACGACTGATGACGTCACTTCCCGAAAAACGTTCGGAAAAGCGCTTGGGCCTCGTTATCGATCTTGATACTTGCGTTGGTTGCCATGCATGTGTTGTGAACTGCAAGGAATGGAACACCGGCGGCTATCCGGCCCCACTCTCTGACCTTAATGCATATGGTGCCAACCCGGTCGGGGCTTGGTTAAATCGGGTGCACGGGTTCGAGGCTGGTGATGGCGAGAATGGGCGCACGGTCTATTTCCCAAAATCTTGTCTCCATTGCGAAAATGCTCATTGTGTGACCGTTTGCCCGACAGGTGCCTCCTACAAGCGAGACGAAGATGGGATCGTATTAGTCGACGAGGATAAATGTATCGGCTGCGGCCTTTGCGCCTGGGCCTGCCCCTATGGGGCGCGTGAACTAGACAGTTCAGAAGGTGTAATGAAGAAGTGCACGCTCTGTGTAGACCGAATTTATAATGACAATATCCCGCAGGCTGAGCGAGTGCCAGCCTGTGTTGCCACCTGTCCCGCAACTGCACGACACTTCGGTGACTTTGCTGACCCGCAGTCAAACGTTTCGAAATTAGTCGCAGAACGGGGTGGTTTCGATCTTATGCCGGAGATGGGCTACCACCCAACCAACAAGTACCTGCCACCGCGGCCCGCTAAAAAACGGGCGACCGATGTGGGTGCATCAGAACGCTTGGAAGAAGTAAAGCCCGATGGTGGCTTTCTCGGCTGGGTAGATCAGATGTTGTCGCGTTAAAGGAGAGGGAAATGCTTCCAGCTTATTCGGTTATCCTCTTTACCACCTCGGCAGGCGCTGGCTATGGGCTCTTGTTCTTGCTGGCTATTGGTATGCCGCGCGGATCTGTGCCACTCGATACGTCGTTCGCCGTTGTCTCAATGGGGCTCGCCCTGATCTTAATTACCATTGGGTTGCTGAGTTCAACCTTTCATCTTGGGCATCCCGAACGCGCCTGGCGGGCAATGAGTCAATGGCGTTCTTCGTGGCTCTCACGCGAAGGCGTAGCCGCGCTCTTCACCTATATCCCGACTGGTTTGCTCAGTATTGCCTGGGTATTTATGGGACAGAACACAGGCGACTGGATTATGTTGATTGCTAGCCTTGCATGGATTGGTGCGTTGTTGACTGTGTTCTGCACCGGCCAAATATACGCCAGTCTGCCTACGGTACGTCAGTGGAACCAACCCTTAACGACGCCAGTTTACCTAATGTTTGCACTGGCGTCTGGTAGCTTGTGTCTAAATACTTTGATGCGGTTGTTTGTGAGCCCTGCGCAGTGGTGTGATATCCTTGTTATCGTTTCGTTAGTCTGCGCCTGGGTGGCAAAGCGAAGCTATTGGCGTAGTATCGACATGGCTCGAGAGCTCAATACAGTCGAATCAGCGACAGGGCTGGGTCACCTTGGCCAAGTGAAGCTGCTCGATCCACCACATTCTTCTGAAAACTACTTAATGCGAGAAATGGGGTTTAAGATCGCCCGCAAACACGCCCTGAAGCTTCGTAGGGTTGCGCAGACATTGGGTCTTTATGTCCCGCTGATGGCAACCTTTGCGATGCTATTTAGCGTCGGAGCGCTCGGTATAATTCTTGCGCTTGTCGCGTTGGTCTCTGGCATGACAGGTATTGCTGTCGAGCGTTGGCTCTTCTTCGCCGAAGCGAAACACACAGTGCAGCTTTATTATGGGGAACAAACCGCGTGATAAGTCGTTGACGCAGCTCTTTCCCGGGGTATCTTGAGCGCTCTATGACCGACCGCATTCTCATCGTCGATTTCGGCAGCCAGGTGACGCAACTTATAGCGCGCCGTGTGCGAGAGAGCGGGGTTTATTGTGAAATTCATCCCTTTAATAAGGTCACTGTGGAGAGTATCTGCGACTTTGGCCCAAAGGGTGTGATCCTCTCGGGTGGACCTGCGTCGGTACATCACACGGATACACCGCGCGCGCCGGACGGGTTGTTTGATATGGGGTTGCCTGTTCTTGGAATTTGCTACGGTGAGATGATTATGTGCGCGCAGCTGGGCGGTACGGTTGCGCCGACTAAGGATCGTGAGTTTGGTCGCGCCTTTGTCGATGTGGCTGAGGATTGCCAGCTCTATGAGGGCGTTTGGAAACCTGGTGAGACGTATCAAGTTTGGATGAGCCATGGTGATAAGATTGTCAATGTGCCGGATGGGTTTCGTGCAGTTGCGTCCTCCGATAGCTCGCCTTTTGCGGTCATTGCGCATGAAAGTAAGCCGTTTTACGGGGTGCAATTTCATCCGGAGGTCGTTCACACATTAGACGGCGCTCAATTGTTGCAGAATTTCGTTCACAAAATTGCGGGTTGCGCCGGTGATTGGACAATGGCGAATTTTCGTGAGGAAGAGATCGCAAAGATCCGCAGTCATGTTGGTGATTGTAAAGTAATCTGTGGTTTGTCAGGTGGCGTTGACTCGTCTGTTGCCGCTGTGTTGATTAACGAGGCAATTGGTGAGCAATTGACATGTATTTTCGTCGATCACGGATTACTTCGGATGAACGAGGCGGAAGAGGTCGTTGAGACCTTCCGTACCCGATTCAATATTAAGCTAGTGCACCGGGATGCAAGCGACCTCTTCATTAGTGAGTTGGAAGGTAAGGTCGATCCGGAAAAGAAAAGAAAGATTATCGGTCGCCTTTTTATTGAAGTCTTCGAAGAAGAGGCGGCTAAAATTGGTGGCGCAGACTTTCTGGCACAGGGTACCCTTTACCCGGATGTTATTGAATCAGTCTCCTTTACCGGCGGGCCGAGCGTCACGATTAAATCGCACCATAATGTTGGCGGTTTGCCAGAACGTATGAATATGAGTCTGGTTGAGCCTTTACGCGAGTTATTCAAGGACGAGGTCCGTGATCTTGGGCGCGAACTCGGCATTCCAGAAGAAATTGTTGGGCGACATCCGTTTCCGGGACCCGGCCTCGCGATACGTTTGCCAGGCGGGGTCACGCAGGAGAAATTAGATACTCTTCGCGAAGCTGATGCGATCTACATTGAGGAAATTCGCAAAGCGGGTCTCTATGATAAGATCTGGCAGGCATTTGCGGTCCTGCTTCCAGTCCGCACGGTCGGTGTTATGGGCGACGCGCGCACTTACGATCACGCCTGTGCGCTGCGAGCAGTAACTTCGAGTGACGGTATGACGGCAGACTATTTTCCCTTTGATCACGATTTTCTTGGTCGGACTGCCAACCGGATCATTAACGAGGTCAAGGGTATAAACCGGGTTACATATGACATCACTTCCAAACCGCCAGGTACAATCGAGTGGGAATGATTTCAAAAAAAAATTATTCAATAAAATCAATAGTTTACAATGCCACGTTTACTTCCAAAACACTTCTAAAGATTTTTTTTCCTCCACAGGTATCGTGGAGGTATTGGAATCCTGATTGATACAAAAGTTCTAAAATTCAATCTTATCCTAAAGAATGATGTTTCCTAACCTTGCAAGGTATAGGGAAGGTATATGGAAGGTATAGGGTAAGGTATCAGTAAGGTTCGACCGGCGCATGGTTAGACCCCGGCGTCGACCTGGTCGACCAGCAGGGAAATCCAAATGTGCTTACCCGCGATATAGGAACGTCTCGAATTGGCCAAGGATGCACGGCGCACACGACGCTTGTCGACGTGGTCCGCAATTGACCCAAAGCGGACAAAATAAGTTGTGGCCCGTAACGCGAAACTGATGAGGGCCAACGAGGCTAAATTACGCCTCCACGGAAATGTTCGAACTCTTCTGAAAGTGCATAATTCCCCAGGAGAGAAAGCCGTTATCCGCACCTTCCACCCAATGGTCGAGACCCCGCATCATGTTTTCGACATAGTCGGAGCCGGAGAGCTCACAAATCTCTTCATAGTTGTCCCGTAGTTCCTCACCAACCCGGGCATAGTGCGTGCGCATATCGTCGACGCGTTCGATTATGTCGATTTCGACAAAGCCGCGCTGTTCGAGGTTGGTCCGATAAAATTCCACAGATCCCAAAGTTTCTAAGTGGATGCGGTCGAGGATCGGTTGTAGGACATTGGGCGGACAATCTTCGCTCTGCATGGGGTCGGTGAAGATGAACTCGCCTTCGGTCTTTAGAAGCCTTTGGACCTCATCAAGAACTGTCTCGCGATCCGCACTGTGCAGGATTGCGTCTTGTGACCATGCCACGTCATAGTTTTCCTCAGGCACAGGGACATCTTCGAAACTGCCGTGAATGACATCAATTCGATCTGCAAGTCCGGCGTCTTCGTTCATCACACGATTTAACGAGTTCTGCGTTTCGCTAACGTTTACGCACGTGACATGACAGCCGAAGTTTGAGGCGAGAAATCGCGCCGTTCCCCCGAAACCGGCACCTAGGTCAATCACCTTCGTGTGGCCTTCTAAAGGAGAAAGCCTTTGCGCCATGTTTACGATGGTTCTGCGACTCGCCTCACCGATATCCTCGTCATCCGCGCGATAGAGGCCGATGTGGATGTCTTCACCACCCCATACGTTTTTGTAAAATTCAACCGCCGGTGAGCTGTCGTAATACTCCTCGGCTTTTGCAACAGCATCAGGTTTCCCGCTCATAATTATCGTCCTCCCAAAATCTTTCATGGCCCTGGTCTTTCGCGCACGGAAGCGCTCGCATAAAGGACCGGGCTGCCACAGGGGCGTAGCATGCGCCCTTTAGACCCTACAATTCTGCGAAAAAACGTCCTTAGGACGTCTTAAATCGCACTCAATGATTTTATGATTTGGCGGTTACAGTAGACTTAGTCTATGTCTTGCGAGAAATAGACCCCGGTCCGAAAGACGCGTTTTCGTTTTCTTATTACCCACCCATATCGGGTAGCGGAGTCCCCTCCGACGCGTCCCCGCCTGGACAGCGATAATTATATGTAAGCCGCGCGCTGCGACCCGCTGACCAACTGTCGATAACGAACAGCCTAACAAGAGCATCCGGTGAATGCAACCGAGCCCAGGTGAAACTTCGGTGAAGCTGGCGAAGTGCCGCCTTTTTATACCTAGGTTTAATGCCAACCCGAGCGCGAAGCTTTCGATCTAATACGAAGTTACTTAATCGACTTATTAATCATTCGAGTTTTGGGATCCTCAAAATGGAATGGTTGTCGCTTCCGCTGTTCGACAAGGAATGGCAGGGGGAGAGATTAAGGAATACGACGAAGACACATTAGATAGGATACAGTCAGGAGAATTCTTCGAAGACTTTTTAGACGAAGGTGAACATCCTCTAGAATCACATGCTGCCTTCTTAGGCATGTTGTCAGATATGAGAATGAATGGATGGATGGTTTACGATGGCATAGTCGAAATAGTGGGTGATGTAGAAGTGAAAGTGGAATTTTAATCCTTCTCTCTCTCAACATCGTCTGCCAACTCTCTGAGTCCTCTCACAGCAACCCTTCGTGCCAATACCCTATCACCACCACAAATAGCAGTGAGTCGACGAAGGTCGACTTTCTTACCAATCACCTCTTTGAACCATTCAACGATATGTTCTGTCATAAATAAGAACATATATAGAACAAAGTGTGAGGCAAAGAAATTTAATACAGAGGATATCGTGAAATTAATTAAAACCGAGTTAATACTACATAAAGTTCATTTATTGAACTTAAACTATTTTTGTCATAGATTAGAGGAAAGGGGAGAAAGTAAGGAGAGAACATTGTGGAGGGCATTTATTCTCCTCATTTTGAGGGGTTAGGGCAAGGAACCAGAAAACCCCAATACTACTAAAAAGATAAATTGGCGGGGGATTTACCAAAACGAAATTCCAAAAAAAATTATACCCCTTTGGATGTTCTTATGTGGTAGGATCAAATAACAGATTAGAAGGAAAATACCTTCTTACTCTTTGGGAATACACGATCGAAAGTAATTAATTTAACCTTTTGAAAATAAGGGATAAACGGAATTTCTTTGAAATGTTTCAAACAAAAAATTCCATCAAAATTTTGCCAAAAACAACGCCAAAGTAAAAATAAGTCGTTGTTTAATGAAATTTTTTAGTGGGCAATTGAGTGGGATTTTTCCCTTAGTTTCAATTTCTTATGAAATTCATGCTATTTCAAATGTTTATTTGGATTCATTTTATTGCAGCAGTTTTGGCAATTATTCTTGGTCTGATAAACTTGGTTTCAGAGAAAGGAACATTTCAACATCGGATGATTGGGTGGTTTTGGTTGATAATAATGAGTTTTGTGACAGTTCCCTCGTTCTGGATACGGGAAATAAATGACGGTGACTTCAGTTGGATTCACCTACTTACTATTTGGACGATAATCAGTATGGGAATCGCTATTACAAGTATCAAGAAAGGTCATGTTAAAACACATGCAGCTTTCATGATAGGGACGATTTGTGGAGCGGTTATAGCGGGAATATTTGCGATTATGCCGGGACGGTTCATAATTTCACTTGTTGGTTAAAATGAATAATCGGAGAACCCCTGATTTTCTATAATCCCCCACAGTTTTAATATAGTTCATAAGTAATAAAGATAATAAATTTTTTTTATTATATACTTTGTTATTTGTTGGTAGTAATTTTTTATAAAAATATTCAATAAATTAATTAATGTATTAAATTATGTTTACTGACAATTTACTTCTAAAGGTATTTGAAAAATATTAATACTGAACAAATTGTGAATATAAAACCAACTTTACCAAGAAGTTTGGTGCTGTTTGATGTATCATCAACATGTTCAAAGGGTGATAGTTTTAATAATGCTTTATGAAATTCAGATAAGTCTTGCCATACAAAGAAACACCATAGTGTAAACACCCCCCATATCTGAGTTGTATTAAAATCCCAATAATGATGGATGTTAGAAAAGTTAGAGGTATAACCTTCCCATCCACACATGAAGATTACGGATACAGTAATAGTGAGCCTTATTAGTGATTTTTTGGTCATCATATGATTAACGTGTGGAGTTTTATAACACTGCCTAAACTCCCTTGATGAACAAAGGCATTCTATCCCTCCACACATATATAAAGAAGGCAGCAACTGCGACGAACTTGAATGAGATGGAATCGAAACATCCAAGCACGATTACATAAAAGAGAAACGCAGCAAATTGAACCATACAACGATTGTCGTATGGTTCTATGAAGTCAGGCAACCGATCAGATTATCGAACTGATATTCTTATTAAGAGGGTCAGGTATTCTTGGTTACAATAAACCCTGAGGCACCTTTGCCTCGTGCTCGTTTAACAGTGTAACCCTTAGTACCCAGTCGAAACGACTTGTCGTTTTCTAAAGCTGACACAGCAGCGGCAAGTTTCTCTGCAACCGGGTCAGACTTAACTTTAGCGTCTTTAGCCTGTGTCTTTAACCATTTGGTGAATGCTTGTTCACCTAAGTCGTCACCAATACTCTTTTTGAGAGCATTGAGTTTACGAATCTGCCCTTTAGTTAGGGACGATTGATCCATTATGGCATTCCTATGATTTATATATGAGATTTAAAGAGGGTGTAATATACATCCAATAGGTGTAGCACAAGGGGCGATTTAAATGAAATTGACGTTATTTGGAAATATAATTTTAACAAAACTATTTGAATTCCTTGGAATGATAACATTTGAGTTAAAACTTGCTAACCAAATAACAATTTCCAAATGTTCTCTTGGAGAATGATGTCCTCTCTATTAGCGCTCTCTCAGTTTGCCTCATCGTAGATATACTGTGGGTATAAGGGACAGATATAAGTATCGAGACAAATTGATACACTAATTTTGATTTGAAGACGTTACTCACTTACAAACCACTATAAAAAACTAAATGATCCAAAAAAAATTCAAACAATTATTCCGAGAGAAATATTATTGAGTAAAATAGATTTTGATGTTGAGATAATTTTCCAGCTGAAGATTAGAAATGGTCATGCATTGAAACTGCCGGGTAACGTAAAGTGTTTAAACGTAAACAAGTTTTTGAGAAGGACGATTTGGCAATCGTTGAAGCGAAGCATGGGTATTTTCTGTATAATAAAAACGACCTGTTTATTGGCAGGTCATTGGAGTGTTACGGGGAGTGGTGCGAACCTGGGCTAGATATCCTTCTGCAATGTGCAGCCTCAGGCGGAACTATTCTCGATGTTGGTGCGAATATTGGAACCCACACAGTGGCTTTGGCAAAAAAGGTGGGAACGAATGGTAGAGTTATTGCTTTTGAGCCACAGCGAATAGTTTATCAAAATTTGTGCGCGAATGTATCACTTAATCGGTTAATTAATGTTGACTGTTTGCACAAAGGGGTGGGGGAGGAAAAAACGGTATTTCATGTGCCAATTATGAACCCAGATACACGGCAGAATTTTGGTGCTTTTGAAATAAGTGGATATGAGACTGGGGAACCGGTTGAAATAATTACGATCGACAGCCTCTCGCTGAAAGCATGCAGTTTGATAAAGGTAGATGTTGAGGGCATGGAAAAAGAGGTGCTAACGGGTGCGAACGATACGATACGTCAATTTAGGCCGTTGATGCTTGTTGAAAACAACAACTTGGATAAATCTGAAGAGCTAATCGAAAACATATTTGCGATGAATTATGTAGCTTGGTGGGTAATTGCTACTTACTTTCGGCCGTCAAATTTCTTCGCTAACGAGGAAAATGTTTTTTCGACATCGGCGCCGTCGGCGGACCTATTTTGTGTTCCGGCGGAACAATCGATCAATATCTCTGGCCTTGAGCGTGTCCTTGATCCGACTGACAATTGGTTAGTCGCACAAGAACGCATTGTTGCAAAGAATAAAATTTATGATGCTTAAAGCTCTAAGGAGCAATTCGATTTAAAACCTTAGGTATAGGATTCAATGAGGCTGAAGTTCTAAAACTTCTTAATCTCAATACCGTCTGCCAACTCTCTGAGTCCGCTGACGGCGATCATTCACCTATCTCTTAAGGAAAAGGCCATATAGCAGATCGTGTAATATTCTGTGCACGTCCAGATATGTCCCGCGGAACCTTATCCAGTTCATATCTTCTTTATCTGTCGCGAGTTTGAAGTAAATCTCTCCAAGTGAACGCTTACCGTCAATTTGAGCAATCAATCTGCGCATCTCATCATTGAGCTCAGCAACGACCGTCGTACCTTCAAGATTGTGCACAAATGTGTCGTTGCCGCATAGCTGCAACGCAAGTTCGGCTCCATCCATATCACGCAATACCGGTACGTATTCGGCGAGGTTGGACCGTTCAACTTCAATACACGTCTCCCTATCATTATTGGAGTGAACAGCAAAAAAGAAATGCTTGTAGATGTTGCCAGCCAGAAGTTCCGCAAGAGCGGCACGATCCATTGGGTGCATTGTGGACGCTCGCTGGAGCACTTCTTGTTCTTTGGCATATATTGACGGCTCATATTTCTCTACGGGCAAGAGCCTGACAATCCGTAAACCCGCAGATCGACAAAACTCTGCCAATTGCGGAACATCAAATGAACGATCAACGGGATGCAGAAATAAATCAACCAACTCGGCGTCGTTGTCACCATACCCCTGCCGGAACCGCTCGTGATGATGCAGCAAATGTGTCGCTGGCAATGCGGCCAGGGTTTTTTTGAGTAGGGGTAGACGCTGCGCCTGCTCCCCTTCTCCGAGAAGTCGCATCATATTCTGTATTGGATAGATCCCTGCACGACCATAGGGCGCATACAACATCAAGCCGATACCGCCATCGGGCGCGAGTATCTCGGCCAGTGCTTCAAGACCAGTAACGGGTTCCTCGAGATGGTGCAGCACGCCGCCGCAATCAATGTAATCAAACACATCCAAATTCAGCTTTGACATGTTAAGCAAAGATCCGGAATAAAATTCTATATTGTCGAGGTTATAAATTCGCGCTCTTTGCTCGGCGATGCGCCGGCTCTCCTCCGAGAGATCAAGGTAAACAAGCTTTGAAGGGCAACCCACACGGCTCAATTGTTGAGCGAGGCGCACCGTCGCTATTCCAGTACC
>MDTE01185619.1_pt1 | contig 49858 bp, 41 predicted proteins | sample 811231 | NCBI WGS metagenome assembly MDTE01 (sample SAMN05326651, study PRJNA326480) | marine metagenome | isolation source: seawater | place: Indian Ocean: Red Sea | collected 2010 | reverse complement strand
TCTGGTCCCTCTGGTCCGCCTTCCTCATCTGGCCCTGCCGGTCCTCCAGAACCCTCCGGTCCGCCTACTTCATCTGGTCCCTCTGGTCCGCCTTCCTCATCTGGCCCTGCCGGTCCTCCAGAACCCTCCGGTCCGCCTACTTCATCTGGCCCTGCCGGCCCTCCAGACGCAGCGCCAAATGATCAGGCTGAAACAGCTGAACAACCACCATGGGCAACAGACGGAAGCGTTTTTGAGCCCCAGGGAGATGGATATTACTTCCGAAAAATGACGGATGGAAGTTATGACCAGACCGTGTATTATGTTGGTTCAGATGGAGAATACGTCCCCTATGAAGCCTGAGAGAAGGAAAACCTAAGAGATTAAGCAAACGCCCCATTATTTGAAAGACTCTGACAACCACAGAGGGATGAGGTGAGCGATTGACCCAAGATGTTTCAAGTCTGACGGTGAAAGCGCTCAAACAGATTTGCCAGACTCATGGTGTTTCAGTTTCCGGCAAAAAATCTGAAATTGTCCAAAGGCTCTTGGAGATAGGTTTGCCAAGATCGCTCTTAGGCTTAGAACCAATTGAAACAGCCAGTTTTTCAGAGGAAAGAGAAACACTACAAGGCGATCAAGAGTCTGAAGAGAAGGAGATATCAATCGATGATGACATCGATGAAGATTCAACTGTAAATGACAATGTCGAATTTCCTCGAACCAGTGAAGTCGAAGATTTTGAAAATACGATGGTACTTGATGCGGAAGTTATCGATGCTGAGATAATTGAGGCGGAGATATTTGATACGGAAGAAAATCAACCAATTAAGGAAAAAGTATCGGAATCCGCAACCACTCACTGGACGCTAACAGATCAACTGAAGAATCCTAAATTTTCAGCGTTATTGATCACGATATTATTGGCTGGTGGTGGATGGTATTGGTATGCTGCATCACAAATTGAGCCCTTTACCCCTGATGCCCTTCGATACGGAGATCGAATGGAGTATACCATTTCAAATGGAGGTTTGGATGTCAGTGGAGAATTCGTTGATATTGTCGTGGAACAACTTAATGTCGATGAGGAAATTTGTCGATTACGCCTTGCTTTTTCGGGAACGGGAAGTACTTCTGTTACACAAGGAGATGCAAACCAAATTGCAAACGAGGGTCTTTCCGACGATTTACTCGGTGTTGTCCGAACGAAGGGTGGTTTGGGACTAGATTGGTTAGCCGTGGAAAAGAAAACTACGATGGAAATGTCGACTCTTGACATACAACGTCATTCAATCTCATCAATACCTGGGTCGACGGCATGCAGCGACTTGTCCGTAGGTGGCCAAGGACGTGCATCACTCGCTACAACATCATGGAATGAAATTGGAGAAAGGGATGTGCTTGCGACTCAACTTGATTGGACATTTGAATTAGATGATACCTATCGCCAAGGCCAAGTAACATCTTATGGAGTTGGAGGCCTATTGGGAGCCATAGAATCTCTGTTACCAGGAATTGCAATGGTTCTCAATCCAATTGAACTAAACCAATTACTTGGTGATGACCTCATTGAAACCGGTGTGAGTGGAAAAAAATTGGGGTGGGTGTGGAATGTCTTGGGTCCTGATGAAATTGGTGGGACTCAAATGTTCAAGATTTCAGCATACCATGAGGAAGTCAAAGATCTCTGTCTGGGATATGCGAATATTATTTTCTGGGTGGATGGTGATTCTCCATGGGCAGTCCAACAAGAGGTAGACATCTCGATAAAAGGAAAAGATGGGAACAGAGATGATTGTTCTACAACCAGTAAACTGCTCGGTGATTTGGTATTGCCTGAAGGCAGTCTTGATTACCAAATTACCTTAGCCCGTTCTTCCACCACACGAGGAGAGAAATTGTTAGACTTGGGTGTCTCATACAATTCAAGACCTAATCCAGCTGCATGGACTCCTTCTTCAAGTGAATTGAGTAACTGGGGTGAAAATGAGCAGCATCTACCTGACGATTCATCCATTAGAAACCACCCGCTTGAAGTTGCCGTGGATTGCATGCCTGAAATGAGTGAAGCGGTTGCGGCTCGCCAGGCTTTGTCCCCTAACGGTGACGGATTTGTTTGGCGAGCAATCGATTCTAGAACAGGAGATGTAACGGAATGGAATATCTCGTGGGTAGATGAAGATGAAGCCTCAGGATGGATTAGAATGTCAATTTCAGGCGGACTCGACTCTTTCAACTGCACCTATCTTTCACACGGAGTCCACGATAATGGAGTTGCATGGAATCGTCAATCAATTCCAGCCGCACTGAACATGTCAATGATCGAATCAAATATTGCAGATTCATCTCGGTATCCAATGTTTACTGGAAATGAGGGCTTTTTCCAAAATCAAAATACGCTTCATCCTGAAACAAGAATCGGACATTTGGTTGTTATTCCTGATTCTGAATATGGTGATTGGCTTGAACGTCTCAATTCAGTTGAAAACGGTGCAACGACCGTTGATTTTTCTCGAACGTGGGATGAGGGTGGCTGGACGCACCAACTATCCATGGCATTGGATGCGACAGATGGACGGGTCATTGGATGGAATTTGTATAAACAACCGGTTGATTGACATGGAAAAAAGTAGTTTAGACCACCTCATGGAGCAAAATGAAACAGATTTGCCATTTCTCTCAGCATATGCTGGAACACAAACCACTGAAGAGATACTTGAATGGGTGAAGAAAGCCTCACCAGAGGGAATGGAGGTAAGGATGAATGAAAAAGGCGTATTGGTATCTTTACAAGCGATGAATTTACCGATGGTATTGTCTGATATTCAGGGCCTTGGTTTTGAAAATCCATTCTTGTCAGAAGACCGGCATAACATGTCTGTCATCATTACAATTGTCGGTGATGAGCAAAAACGGTTAATGTCGAGACTCAACGAGTTTCTTTCCTAAATACTGCTGCGAATGCGAGCATGCCGATAGTCAATGTGGCTGAAAGTGCAGAAAGGGACGAACCATCGTCTGCTCCTTGCCCATCCGGACATCCATCTCCACCCCATCCATCATTTTTTGAATGGTCAACATCGAACCAGCATGTGGACCAAGAAGTGTAATATCCGCTCTCTGGGAATGATGTTTCAGTTTCATCATCGTTGTATTCCAATACTATTTTCCAGTTGACATATGTGTGTAAACATCGATTCGGGTCATCTTCTTTGCAAACTGGAGCCGTATTTTCATCAAGTCCCTTTGCAATGAGTGATGCTTCCCAGTATAGCTCGCTATTCTGTGTGAATTCAAGGTATTGAGGAGCAAGACAACTACCAGCATTGATACAAATTTGACTTTCACCTTTTATAGTGGTGTTGTTACCTGCAGCATCTTCGTTTAATTTCATGGTAATTTCCCACACGTCACCTTCATTTGTTGCTTTAGAGTACTGGATTTCTGCGATACTGGTCCCCTCGATTTCAGGACCCGTATCTACACCAGGGTCTCCTCCCGCAGAAGCAAAGGGCAGTATGGTTAGGCAGCAAAAAACAACCATCATACGACGCATATACAACCCAGACTGTTGAGGTATTGAAATTTTATGACAGCCTTAGAGCTCCATTTCCCATAATTCATCACCAACATAGTGAATGGTCTGAATGGCTTTACCTTTCTGCGATGCAATCATGTCTTCTCCATCGAGTTTAGCCCATCCAATGGCAAGCGCACGTCCATGCTCTTGATCTCGAATCCATACCAAATCTCCGGCAGTGATGTTTGGATCGGCATTGTGAATGCCCGCTGCCATGCAATCTGCTCCGTTCATCAAAAATGGTATGGCTCCTCGATCGACTTCAGCATACATTTGGCTACAAGAGTGCGCTAAAAGTCCGCGAAGCGTCAAAATAGCACAATCTTTACCTTCGGGATTTTTCACTTGAACAACATGTGGGATTCTGTCCAGCAACACCAATTGCCAGTTACCATATTCTGCCATTTCCAAAAACGCATCATCTATGTTTAAATTAAGACCGAGATGATCTTCAAGGTTTTTGAGTAAAGGAGCGATGTTCTTTTTGCGAACAGGACGTCTTTTGCGGACTTGCCAATCCTTGGGCATATCTACCCCAGATAATTTGCTTATTCAAGGGTCTTGTTCCATTTTTCAATCATCCTTAGGTTTCATATATCGTTTGTTGCACGCCACGTTGCTGGAGGGAGCCCATGGCACAATGGCACGGTATTTCAAACAGGAAATCAACTGGTGGACGTTTAGTCCAAGCAAGAGGAAAAAGAAGGACAGAAATTTCTTCTGAAAAACAATTCGCATTCGTTGGTGAACCAAAAAGAAAAATTTACAGAAAAACCGGTGGAAACACCATGGTGAGGGTCCTCATGGAGAATCGAGTATCGGTAAATGATGCGAAAACAGGCAAAACCAAATTGGCCAAAATCACCAATGTTATCGAGAATAATGCAAATCCAAACTATGTTCGAAGAAATGTCTTGACCAAGGGAGCCGTCATTGAGACGGATGCTGGTTTGGTTAAGATTACCTCAAGGCCAGGGCATGATGGTGTCATCAACGGCATCTTGACTGAGTAAGATTAATGCTCACCGTCGAGAGGGTGTGTTCATGGATCATAATCCCGACCGTATTGTTTTATGGCCCGGTTATTTTGACGCAAAAAACCCACGTCGCGCTGGTCGTAGAGTCCCAAAAGATGCTGCGGTAAAAAATCCGGACTTGGAAGGACTCATATTAGCAGCTCGTACAGCGGGTGTCAAAAAAATGAAGCGTGAGGAGAGGATATCTCATCCAAAACGCCCTCATGCACTCGAAGGAAGGCTATGGTTGAGCAGGAAAGGAGCAAAGGAATCCATTGGTACATCTTCCAAAGAAGAGATTATGCAAATTATTGGAGGCGTTTGGCAAAAAATGCATAAAGACGCCATACAAGCTGAAAAAATCTCTAAGAAAAAAGGTCCTTCAAAAGGTGACCGTCGAGCGAGAAGCCAAAGAAAGGTCCGAAATAATCAGAGGAAAAGGCGATAATTCAAGCATTTTCCAAAGGAAGATTGAGATCAACTTCATGAAGCCATCCAAATTCATCGTTTGACTTCTCCGTTTGAATACCGGTTAGTGCATCATACAGGTCGAGCGTCACTTCTCCTAGATTTCCGTTATTATATTCGGTTTTGTGTTGTCCGTGAGTGATTGAACCAATAGGGGAAATGACAGCGGCTGTTCCGCAACAGAATGCCTCATCAGCATCCATTGCAAATGATGCACTGACCTTTTCCTCGTGTACAACATACCCTTTTGCCCTTGCAAGTTCAATCACAGAGGCTCTGGTAATTCCAGGTAATATAGTACCCGTCAGTTCAGGTGTGAATATTTCTCCGTCCTTTACACAAAAGAAGTTTGCCGCACCTACTTCTTCGATATATTTGTGCTCCACTGCATCAAGATAAATGACTTCAGCAAACCCTTGCTTCTTGACGTTCTTTGATGGCATCATCCCAGGAGCATAATTTCCAATCGCTTTAACACCACCAGAACCGCCAGGTGCGGCCCGATGAAATTCATCTGAAATTGAGAGATCAATGCATGAAAGTCCACCTTTGAAATAAGGCCCTACAGGCGTGACATAAACACAAAAGGTGTACGATGGGGCAGGAGCGACTCCCATGATGGCACCAGTTCCCCACAATACAGGACGAACGTATAGCGCACCTCTCCCAGTAGGGGGGATCCATCTCTGGTTTGCCACTACTACTTGTTCAACCGCATCGAGAAAAATGGTTTCTGGAACAGGGGGCATACCCAATCGGTCAGCACCTCTTTGGAATCTTCGAGCATTTCTCTCAGGTCTGAATAAAACAACCCTGCCTTTACTCGTTCTTTGGGCTTTCATGCCTTCGAAAATACCTTGCCCATAATTGAGGACTCCTGCGGCTGGGTCAATGGAAAGATTTCCATATGGCTGAATTTTTCCCGGCCTCCATACTCCACCGAGCTCACATTCTGAAGTGTACATGAAATCAGTTTTCGTAAGTGAAAACGTAAGGGCATCCCAGTCCACCTCATTGTCAGCCATGGATTGGACAATGATTTCCGGTATTCAATTCTTGTTATTTTGTAAAAAATAAGAGAATACCTAATCCATTTGAGGGTCGACCATTTGCATTGAGTTATGCGGTGGGAAGGTTCCTTTGGAATAATTAGCTCCCGCAGCGTCACCCATGAAAGGAAAAACTGTGTACAATTATGGGGGAGAACATCGGATGGAGAGTCAATATGTCTCCTTGTGGAAGGTATGGAACCATGGTTTGAAATTGGTCCCTTGGGAGTTTGGGAAGGACAAATCAGTCACCTTGAGAACGCACTTGATTTAGTGAAAAAGATGGATGAAGTAATTCGACTGGAGGGTCCTGTAGAGAAATGGACCGATTTAGGCATGAAACCGATATGGAAGGTTGTGGTAAAACATCCAGCAGTTGTTCCCAGGGTAAGAAAAGAATTGATGAGTTCATGGAATTTGTATTCAGGTGACATCCCTTTTGCGAATCGTATTCTTTTGGACGGTGATTTTGGCATTCATGCAAGAGCATCAGCAGAAATAATCAGCCGCAGCGACTTTTGTGATTTGTATGTTCGATGTCAATGGCAAGATATTTCATCCACCGAACCATTTTCAGTTCCTTGGGTTGTAATGTCATTCGATTTAGAAACAAGCATCGAGGACGGGCGGATATTATGTGCCGCTGCAGTCGTTGAAGATTTATCAAATAACAACAGAGTGGAATTTGTGAGTTCTGGAAAAGAAGAAGACATTATGGCAGAATTAACCACTTTCGTAACAGAACATGACCCAGATATCATTACAGGATATAATATTGATAATTTTGATATGCAAAGACTTCAGGATCGCATCCGAATTCATGCTTCAAAGAATGATTGGGAAAAACGCATTTCCTTGCTTGGTTGGGGTCGCTTACCAATTACAAAAGAAGAGCACGACCGATCTCGAGATGGATTGTTACCTTATCGCGGAAATGCAAGGGCATGGTCTTTAGCAGGAAGATGTGTAATGGATGCATGGTGGCAGGCAAGACAAGCATTACGCCCAGAACGAGAGACGTTGTCTTTCGTGACGAAGTTACTTTTCCCGGGTGATGAAGAAAAGCAAAAAATAGGTATTGATGCTTCTAAAATGGATGAAGAGTGGGCAAAAAGGCCCGACGAGGTGATTGAATATTGTTTGCGAGATGCAGCCCTTCCTTTGGACATCATGGAAGAAATTCAGGCGATCAGACGTTGCGAAGCCATAGCTTCGGTTGCGGGTGTAACGCTTGATGTCGTAGCAAACGGAAATACAAGTCAAAGATTGGATGCATTGGTTATTCGCGCTGCTGACAAAAACAAGATTGCAGTGCCGCTTACTGGCTCAGCAGACCGAAAAGAAGGCCAAATTCAAGGAGGCTATGTCCATGATGTTGAGGCTGGTTTGCATCCTTGGATTGCTATTTTAGATTTCAAATCAATGTACCCCTCTATCATGATTGCTCACAATATATGTTATACAACGAGGATTGATTCCGCAAGTACAGACCAACCTCAGCCTCAAGAATCAATTCATGTATCTCCAACAGGTGCTTCTTTCCGTAATGCAGAAGAGAGGAAGGGCTTGGTGCCGTCATTACTTGAACAGTTAATGGCAAAAAGAGACTATCACAAAACATCTTTTTCAGCAAGTAGCACTCATTCAGAGAAGCAATTCCATGATCAAATGCAGTATGCTGTAAAAATAATGATGAATACATTTTATGGAGTGTTTGCCTCAGGGTTTTATCGGTTCACACACCGAGATTTAGGAACATCAATTACAGCATGGGCAAGACATAATATTAAACAAATTATCAACAAATTAGAGCAAGAAGGGCACCCAGTAGTTTATTCAGACACAGATTCCATTTTTGTCAAAGCCCCTGTTGAGGGCAATGCTCAACCGCTTGACACGATGGTAGAATTTGGACAAAACATTGCACGAAGATTCAGCGAAGATGGCGCGATACTTGAGTTTGAAAAAGGTCTCTCAGCCTTTTTTTCACATGGTGCAAAGAAACGATATGTCGGACAGGTTGTTTGGCCAGAAAATTCTATGATCATAAAGGGTTATGAGACCCAGCGTACCGACTCATTTTCATATCTTGGAAAGGGGATGAAACGACTCTTTGAGCATATTCTCAAAGGTGATGAAAAAGCAGCTATCACCATGGCGCTCGAGAGTATTGAGTCAGTAAAATCAGGGCAAGTCCCACCTGAAGAGTTGATCATCTCCAAGTCATGCAAAGGAAAATGGAATAAAACACTCGAGCAATGGGAGTTTCATCATAACTACAGTAATCCTGATTCCATGGCCCAAGTTGCAGCGGCTAAGCAAATAATTGAGAAGGGTTTGCCTTTTACTCCAGGTATGAAGATTTCTTTTTTGGTACAAAATGCGCAGAAGTCTCCCATGCTTGTACGGGCATGGTTCCAAGAGGAAAGAGAAAGTTACACCTATGATTCAACGTTCTACGCCGAGCGATTAGCCACTGCTTTTGGAAGAGTGACGGAAGCTTTTGGGTGGAATGCCAAAGATCTTTTCAGGGGAAGCAGGCAAACCTCTCTGTTTTCCTTCTAAGCAAAGCATTCAAAAAAACAATGATTCTGGTGAGTAGCGTGAAAGCACAGTTCTTGGTATTGATTCTTTGCGCAGCATCATTATCCGGTTGCTTTGGTTCAGAGGATGTTGGAGAAACAATGGAGGCTAAATTTACCTATTCTCCAACATCAAATATTCGAGAAGATACCACGATCACTTTTGATGCCTCGGCTTCTGTACCAAGCGATGGCACGCTTACTTACAGTTGGGATTTTACAGGTGATGGGGTTGCGAATTCTGTTGATAAAATTGCCACGTGGGTCTATGCTGAAAAGGGTAGTAAAGTAGTCACGCTTACCGTTTCTGACGGAGAAACCTCAACAACAATGGAACAAACACTCAGAATCATTTCCGCAACTGCAATCGCACCAACAGCAGAAGCGGGAAAATATATCGAAACTGAGGATTGTTTCGGAAAAGATGTGAAAGAAGGAAATTATTACATGTTCTTCATTTGTGAAATGAATCTCGATGTAGCCACAACTGGAGACCGAGATTTATCTCCTACACGAACCATTACCTTAGATGCCACCGATTCAACACCAGGCGGTCAAGATAATTACTTGACTTCGTGGAGTTGGGATTTTGATTTATCCATTGACGAGGATGGCGATGGGGATCCAGAAAATGACATGGATGTAATCGGGGAAAACCCCGATGTTGAAGATATGTTACCCGGAGAATACAAAATCAAACTGACCGTTGAAAATAACGATGGGCTTACGGACTCGGAGAAAGTAACAATTTACGTTAATTATGCAGCTAAATGGTCGGATTTTGAGATGGGTGCGAACAATACCAATAACGCCGTTGACCTTGATTTTGAATTCCCAGTTGTCTACAATGACGAGAATGGAAACACGATTGCCAACGCAAAAGCCCTCCTCACATATCCGCAGCAAGATTCAGATTGCTACTTGGGCGAATCAGCTTGCAGAAATAAATTGGATTTGTGGATGTTTAGCGAAGAGCAGTTTGAAGATGATAAGAACGAAGACATTGCCAATACATCAGGGGTCAATGCGACAGCAAGAGAGTCTGGAGATAATTGTGACACGGATGAAAATTACTGCATTCTTCTTGACGTAAACGGATACGAAGCACAGGCGGACCGACATGATGATGGTCGATGGGCCCTTTCAATTAGGAATGAAGAACCAAGAGATATTGAGGTTGAGTCGCTTATCTTTGTCATTCAATACAAGTATTACTCACACAGCGATTACTCCTGAAATAGCAGATTATTGGATTTTGCCGCTCATCGCGGTATTCATATACAAGATTCTTGTCGGCGGACTGCTAGGAGTGTACCACTATGGGTTCAGAATGGGAAGACAAAAGCAAGCCTCACCGAAATATTGTGTTTATCGGACACGTTGACCACGGCAAGTCCACAACTGTTGGACGATTGTTGTTAGACAGCGGTCATATCGAAGAGCACATTATTGAAAAGAACGAAAAACTTGCCGCAGAACAAGGAAAGGCCGGATTTGGTCTTGCTTATGTTATGGACGGTTTGAAGGAAGAGCGAGAACGTGGTATTACCATCGACGTTGCTCACAAAGAGTTCTTTACTCCTAAATACTACTGGACGATCATCGATGCTCCAGGACACCGTGATTTCGTCAAGAACATGATTACAGGTGCGTCCCAAGCTGACACAGCAGTACTTCTGTGTGCTGCTAACGACGGTGTGAATGCTCAAACCAAAGAACACGCCTTTTTGGCAAAAGTTCTCGGAGTAAAGGCGCTTATTGTCCACGTCAACAAAATGGATATTTCCGGTGTTGAATGGTCAGAAGACAAGTATAAAGCTGCATGCAAGGAAGTTTCCGACCTCCTCAAGAGAGCCGGTTTCAATCCAGCCGATGTTCCAATGATTCCTGCATCCTCACTCAACGGTGACAACGTCTACAAGAAATCTGATAAGTGCCCATGGTACAGTGGCCCAACATTGTTTGAAGCTATCGATTCCATGCCAGCACCAGATAAGCCTACAGACAAACCTCTTCGATTACCAATCCAAGATGTTTACAAGATCGGCGGAATAGGAACCGTCCCAGTTGGAAAGATCGAGACAGGAACGCTCAATGCAGGTAAAACTGTCGTATTCAACCCGTCTCAAAAGTCGGCTGAAGTAAAATCCATTGAAATGCACCACACCATGGTCGAAAAAGCTGAGCCAGGTGACAACGTTGGTTTCAACGTTAGAGGTCTTTCCGCAACTGACATTCGTCGAGGTGACGTTGCTGGTTACACAGACACTGCACCAACCTTTGTCCGTCATGACGAAACATTCGTTGGACAAATTCAATTGATGGATATTCCAAAAGCTGTTTCAGTAGGATATACTCCGGTATTCCACGCTCACACCGCTCAAGTTGCAGTTCGATTCCAAGAACTCCTTGAGAAAACAAGCAAAGGTCAGAAAGAAGCCAACCCTTCCTTCCTCAAGACAGGCGACGCAGCTCTTATTCGCTTCGCGCCAACCAAGCCAATGGCAATCGAGCAAATGGACAAGTTCCCTGAATTGTCTCGATTCGCTATCCGTGATATGGGTAAAACCGTCGCTGCTGGTGTTTGTCTAAAAATTGAGAAGAAAGCTTGAGCTTCGGAGTGATCGTTCATGGCAGCCGTTACCGTTATCAAACTGACCGGCGAAAACCATGAAGACATTGACCAGGTTGCTAGCCAAATTAAGCACATTTGTGACCAAGGCGGCATTGCCTTACGAGGACCAATACCGTTACCTACCAGGCGTCTGGTTGTTCCTGTGAGAAAAGCCCCATCTGGTGAGGGCTCAGAGACATATGATCATTGGGAAATGAGAATTCACAAGCGCTTGCTTGAGATGGATATCACAACTGGAAAAGACGAATCTGCTCTCAGACACGTTACAAAGATACCAATACCTGACACAGTGAGTATTGAATTGTCAATGCGCTCCATGAATTGAGTTTAATCAAGGCTGGCAAATTCTGCCATACCGGATTCAACGAGATATTGTGCATTGATTTCATCAAGAAAATGAATATCTCCGGCGTTCAAGAATATTTCATCATCTCCTACTGATATCGCTTCAGGAATGGTCAAGAGGATTTTGATTCGGATCAATTTTTCATCTTTCTGTTCAGTTACTGATTCTTCAGAGTTTTCAGGTTGCTTCTCTTCGTCAACCCATTCTGAAAAATCCTCAACAAATTTTTTCTTAGAAGGCATCAATTCTGGTGTTGCTTTGTGGCCTTCATCAAATACCTGTTCAATCTCCATTACCTCTTCAATTTGAGATGCAATCATGCTTTCCTCAATCTCTGAGTAAGCATCAAGTCGAGCAATCCGCTCTTCATCATCTTCATCAGGCTCGATAATTGCCACATCCGATTCAATAATCTCGATTGGAGGAGGTCCACCGCCTGTCAGCCCACCAGGTTCTGAAACAAAATCATCTAACTGTGTTGTTCCAGGTGAGTGGTGTTGTGATTTGGTTTGTTCCCACCCAGTTCCAACCTGCATGGTATTCCAATCCGTGTGTAGTTTGAATTCCTTAATTTGACCTGTTAACTTCTGGAAAAAGTCTCTTTCTGCAGGGTCATGCCTAGCCCAATCTAAAGGTGCAAGATGCTCGGATTTGCTTCCAGCAGATCGAAATGATTGGCTTACGGCTTGTTGCATCATTGCTACCAAACGTCGCCGAGCCAAATCATTTGCAACACGTCGAAGGTTCGCTTGTCGTTTTTGTAAATTTTGTAATTTTAAATCTGGACCACCGTTTGAGTATTGTGTTCGAATTTCTCTTTCGATATTATCGAAAAGTTGCGCTACATTTTGCCAGAACTGGGGAAATGGCAAATCAACAGGTAAATGCCTCTCGCATTGGAGGCGAAATGTGGCAAAAATCTGTTCTTCAACCTCCTTAGCCAACCTATCATTCATTGGTTGACCACTCGGCATGGAGGTAAGACGTTCGAGGCCATCTATCAACTCTTCACTCTGTATCAAAAAAACCGAGTGTTGAAACGTGGGAACAACCCCCCAATAATTGATGCCAATTTCGTCTCGGGCGCTGCTTATGGCATTACTAATGGTAATGATGCCAATTGCTTCCGCAGGCACATCTCAGTGGAGTGGACCCAGTACAGCAGGCTCTTCTGTTCCCGGAGAAGGCATTATTCAGTCAATGGAAGGATGGAATTGGGCCTCCAATCAAAGCGTAGAAGGGGCCACGCTTTTGCTAAATCCTCTCTATCAAGCAGCCGAGAATAACGGAACACATTGGTCCGTTTCATCAGGTGAGATATTTGAGAATGGTACATTCCAATCAGCTCAATCTCATTCGATTGCTCATGCATTAACTTTGGAAAATAGCAACCCAGATGTTCAATCTACAAATTTTACAAATGCTTCAGATGCATTCATTGAATTCACATCAGGTGGCAATGATTCAGACCTTTGGAATCCTGTGAATTTGAGTGCGGTTGTTGATGAACATTTTCCCTCCTCAGCAACATCAGGTCATTTTGCTGCAGGAACAGTCGGACTTATGGGTCATGAAAATGGTTCACATTCCTATCTCCAGACTCCTTTCTGGGACATTTCTCCTTCGGCTCAAAGCATCTCGCTGGAGTTCAATTCCTGGTTGAATATTGGTGAATTGGATGCTGCATGGGTTGAATATTCGACCAATAGAGGTCTATCTTGGCACTGGTTAAATTTATCCAGTTATTCGACATCTCACCATTCTTACATGTTTGATGTCTGGGCTGGAAATACTTCAAATTGGACATTTCATCAACAAAATCTTACCAATTCCACTCTATTTGATCACTCAGAAACTCTTGGATTTCGTTTCCAATTATCAACACAAACGAGTGCCAGGGGTTGGTTTCTTGATGAGATTTCTCTGAAACAGAATGCTGATTCAACCGGGAGCTGGTTTCATGGGAACCTGAACGGACAATATGCAAGAAACGCAGACGGACAACTACTTTTGGAACATGACCTGTCTGGTTATGACGAAAACATGCAGATTCAATTCATGGTTGACTGGGACATTCATGGACAATTTAGCGATAATTTACGAGTTCATCTCAGCCTTGACGCCGGTCAAACCTATACGCCATTAACCACGCACCCAGGTATTCCTGGACTTGGCCAGGCAGTTTCGGGAAAATTGTATTTTGAAGAATCATTTGGATGGAAGAAATTTCGATTCGATATACCGCAGGGCACCTCAAATCATGTTAATGCTTCCAGTGCTCAATTTATGTTTCAAGTGATAACAGATGGTTCGCTTCATTTTGGCGGCTCATCTGCAGATGGATGGGAAGGAATCAGGATCGATGACATTGCCATCATCACAGATGTCGATGGAACTTCAGTACAACAGTATTTGGTTGATGATTTTTCGTCTAATACTTCCGTTCAATTGAACCAACCCAACGGAAGTAACGGGGAATGGCAACATGTACCTTCTTTTGATGCATATTCTTCTATAACTTATTCCGAAGATTTTGAATCTGTCCAGATGCTTCCCCATGGGTGGCATATCATGAGAGAATCTGGTGTTTCAAACTGGGAAGTAGGTGCGATTTCATCATTAGGTTCTGTTGGCCCAATTTCCTGGCAAAATGGCACGCAAGGAATTGGAATCGATCTCCATCAACAATACCAAGCACACACTTACACGCATTTGATATCTCCATCGTTTCATGTCACAGAATTTGGATTCAATACATTATTTTTGCATCATTGGATTTGTACTGAGGCTGCTTGGGACGGTGGAAGTATTTTCGTATCTAATGATGATGGATTTAGTTGGAATCATTTTGGCTCTCAAGAGCCTGATTTCTATGATCAATCCTCTCTTGTGAACGCTTTCTCACCATTTTATGGATTAGAGATTTTTGATGGATCTTCAGATCCAACGAATTGCTCAAATCCTTCTAAGCCCTTTTCATATTCAACTGCTCACCTCGACCAATACGCTGGAGAAGAAATCAGAATTCGCTACTCTTTCTTTTCAGATACCTATGCGGTAGATGATGGATGGTATATTGACGCAACAGGTGTGGAAACTCAGACATTTACGAGTGATGGTTCTTGGACATCAGAATTGATTGAAAGGGATGAATCAGGATGGGGCGTCTTGGACGGGGTTGTCAAAACACCTCCTGAAACCGGATATGGTGTCAATGTCCTTTATCCAAATGGCACGATAATTCACAATCATCAAAACATGACCTTTCCAATAAAAATCGAGGTGCCAAAACATGAAACAAATGAAATAAAGATTCAAGTCCATTTGTGGTCAAACAATATCGCACACACACCCCAGATAGAGCGAATACATTTGGGCTCAAACATGTACATGACGCCCTCGCATGTAGGTGATGAAAACCAATCAATTCATCGATTTGAAAATCGTGGAACTGTGGATATTGAATTCCATAGAAATATGAATCATTGGCGAGTTTTCAACCAATTGAAACCTTCCTGTATCGGCGAAGGGATTCAGATTTCGGCCTTGAGAGAAGAGATGCAAACCGCTCCTTCGTCTCAACCGGTTGAAGCCACGTATGTTGATCTTGGAAATTGTACACTCTCAAATTCAGTGGCTTTCCAGCCTCAACAAGTATTGGCTCTACGCATCACCATTCAGCCTGGGGGTTGGTTTGAGTTAATCCAAGTAGAAGCCTCTACACTTCGCGCTCCAAGAGACCTTTCCATTCGATTTGGTAATGCCACTACTCCAGACTGGGTCTGGGATTCGACCTTTGGTGAGAAATTTCATTTCGACTCAGTTGAAGTTGATGGTGTACCCATTATTGATGTTGAAAATTCAAGCACTTGGGAAGTAGACGAACGAATTAAATTATCAATTCACTTACCCTCAATTGAACCACTTGAAGACCAAAATAGCCACTGGATACATCATTATTCATCAAATATCTCGTTACTCATTGATGGTCAAAAATCATATTTTTCTTTTGACCAAGCAACAGAATATCATGAGAATATAACAGGCGATTTAGGGACGATGCATTTTACGAGATATGAATGGATTATCGATTTAGATTCATCCTCATCGGTTTCAATATTACATTTTTACATCCAATGGAAAAACAGTTTGAAAATCAGTATAGATTCTCATTTCATAGAAGAAAATCAGATTGACTTGGGCGATCAGAGTACCCTAAATCTGAACTTCACCTCCCTGATTGGAGGGTTGATGTTTGATGGAGAGTTACATTATGAGTCCCCAATTACAGACACTTGGACTTCTCTTCCCGAAACCACGCTCCTTCCAGAGCAAAAAATCACAGTTTCCACACAGCATGAAATCCATCCAGGCGAATCGCAAATATCTTCTGTAAATCTCTTTGCATCCAGTCAAAGTAACGGTGCAAACCCTCTTTTTGAAATGAGTTATCTCCACAACAATTCGGAGAATCCATTCATCCAGGAAAGTGGATTTGACATTGTATCTTTGCTTCCTGAACAAAGTAACTCGAATTTAGATGGACTCAAATTAAATCTAGACTGGGAGTTAATGATACAATGGGAGTTTGATGATGTTGAAACATTGTTTTGGTTCGTTGCCGCAGAAAATACAGATGGTTTACAGATTGGTCCAATCCGTTCCTCTATCGGTACAAGTTTTAACAAGGCTGTGGAAAATGACGTTGAAATTGTCAATCTGACAACGGTATATCATGGTCAAAATCTGGATGACCGCTTTTCGCAATATTGGCCGCTGCCGGTTTCTTCAAATTCAAATCTGACGTTGACAGGACAAGTACAGTTCACAGGTATCCCAAATTCTTTCAATTTAAGTGAAAAAATTGCCATGTCAATTGAAATCGTCGATTATGTTTCAGGATTAAGATATGAAATCTGGGATGCTCAAATTGCTGATGAAGGTTATTTTACGGTCGAGATCACCACGCCAGAAGATATACCCAGTTCTACAAGATTAATCATCCAACCAAAGATTCACCAACTTGGTTCTAAGTCTGATATCGATCATCTTGATGATACCAGCGAGTCAACAAAAATCCATTTCTTGCACGATCAAATTAACCCGGTTGTAAATGGTGTTTATGCGGCTGCTCCCGGCGGATATCATCCTGCAAATGGGCATGTATGGTATGCTGATCAGGACATAGCCCTTCAGGTAGAACTCCAAGAAGATCTACTACTCCCCGAATCGATACAGATGCATTATGACGGAGGGGGAGGGTATTCAATGATGTCGATTTTCGTGCCACCAAATACACTTAATCCATTCATTGATGTACCTCTGATTAGTGCTTCTGAGATTGCAAAAGATGGAGAGGGCAGGGGCTTTCTACGGATTTATTTCACTGGGACTGACCACTCGGGGAGAGCGCTCACAAACGGAGGTTCTCAAGATGATCCAATTGTTGAAATGTATATTCAACCACAATATGACACCATCGTTCCAGTAGGATCATTGAACCTTGATACAACCAAAAATCGTCTTTTTCCTGGAAAATCTCATCATTTTTCTTTTGATGTTCTCGATGAAAATGGGATTCAAAGTTTCGATGAAATACGATTTGATGTTACTGGTAAATCAGACGGTAACACTTGTCAATTAGATGTGATAATATGGAGTAGTTCATTGGAATGGGATTCTATTTGTTACCTCAAGGAACCGGTAATAAATTATGAAAAATATGACCTTATGGAAAAATGGAAAGTTAACATATTTTTCGTGATGGATTGGAATTTTGCTCAAGGATTAGAAAACGAGACATATCTACCATCTTTATCAATAATCGATGAAAATGTGCCGGTGGGTTTGGGTTTTGACGCCATCTCCACGATTTCATGGCAAATGCATGAAGGTTTAAATCTCATTTTGACAGAAGTTAAGGATCAAAATATTCCCTATGCATCTTTGCATGAGGGTACAATTTATTGCAGCACTCTGGACAAATTAGACTTTTTTTGGCAAATCGAGCATGGTGAAACTGGTATCCTCGCAGAAAATCTCCCTACATTTTCGGTTACATTTCAGGTAAATGAAGCGATATTCCCGCTGATTTTCTCCTCCTCATCAAGCAATAATGGCACTGGTATGACTTCGATTGATTTGTCTAAAGGTACCTTCACTACTCCGATAGCCTCGATTACGATGGAATCTGATTTAATTTATCCTCATCAATATGAAAATGCACTTGTTGATGTTATATTCGATATTTCGTCTCCTCAACTTCACATCAATACAACAGAAGATTTCAGATTTTCATCTGATAAGATGGACCAATGGAACATCTCCTTTTCAGTATCCGATGTTGAAGGTATGTTGCCAAATCCAGTTTATTTACATTGGAGCTTTGTGCGCAATGGGATGGTGGTTGATGAAACGAATTACCAAATTTCGTTGGAACCGGTTGTATGCACTGCCCTAAGGTGTGATTATTCAGGTTTGATTGATCTTGAAAGACAATTTATGATTGAACAAGGCGATAGTGTGGCTATTTGGATAAATGCCACCGATGCGAGTGGTCGAGGGATCAAAGGTATTGGTTCCTCTCAAGCAAGTCCAATTTTATCTACCATTGAGTGGGTTGAATATCAGATCATCGTGACGAATATACTTATGCAGCCTACCATTCCACAGGTTGGGATGAACGCGAATCTCATACTCACAACTAAAAATTTAGGAAAAGAGAATGGTACTTCTCAGTTTACATTGGTTGATGGATTTGGAAATCCGATAGAATTTCAATCCGTGAATTTCGTTTCAAATGAGACGAAAATAATTACATTTAGGTTTGAAATATGGAAAGAAGGTAATCTGAATCTATCTCTTGTCATTGATGATGAAGATCCCAGACCAGTTATTTTACCCGATGCCATTATTGTGGATCAGGCGTCTGCATCCCTTTCTTCTAAAGTTGTAGGATTAAGTGCTTTGTTCCTTCTTTCTGCATGCTTTTTGTTATACTTAGTTCTACAAAATAACAAACCAAAATCAGAACCTGATGCTGATGATTATTCTTGGTTTGAGGAAGAATGATGAATGAGTTTGATGACGACAAGTCATAGCCGAGGTACCCGAGTGGTCAAAGGGGGTGGATTCAAGCTCCACTGCGTAACGCTTCACAGGTTCGAATCCTGTCCTCGGCACCATACAATCAATCAATCGTTTCGAGAATGGCATCTACGATGGGCTTAATCGCTTCTCCATGAGGTAATTGAGAAGTGTGATCTGATTTATTGATGACTGATTCAAACGCTCCCCCAACAGCGATCGACCAATGTGCCAATTCAAACATCGGCAAATCATTCGGGGCATCACCTATTGCCAATGTGTCCTCTGGAGTGAGATTCAACATTTTGAGCGCTATTTTCAAACCCTCCCCCTTGGAAATTTGAGGCTCCATCAGATGGATGGCGAATCCTGTTCGCACAACGTCATAGTGCTTCCATGGGCTACTTTGAATCATACGAACTACTTCGGAGAGGTCTTCATGAACTGAAAGGCACCATTCGCTTTCTCTCCAAGCATTTGTTGTGATTCCTTGTGGATCTAACCCATCGATTTGTGTCGACAACCAATCGGCTGCTTTTTGCGCTTCTTTACCATCTCCGCGCTTGATTGGCGGCCCATGGTCTGGGTGCCAAACAACACCTCCATTTTCACAAACCATTGGTCCACTCAGACCAATAAAACGCCAAAGACCGTAAACAATTGCTCTGACATTTCCGGTTGCTAAGATAACTGGAATCCCAGCTTGTTCAAGCCTTCTGAGTGCCTTAACCGCTTCAGTGTGTAATTTCTTGTTTTCATCGGTTATGGTCCCATCGATATCAATAGCCACTACTTTTGGAGTCCAGTTTGGGGGCAGCATGGGCACATGTGAACCTAATGGAACCCCAAAATAATCATTGTGAATACTCTTCGTCATCCAAGTCTTCTTGTATGAAATTTCCCTCCAAGTGATATGTCCAGTGAGGGAGAAAGCGAAGAGTTTCTCTCTTTGGAAGATGATCTCCCTGTGGTAATTGAGAAAAAACCGGTACTTGCAAAATCACTTCAATTGAAACCTCCTCAATCCATAAATGAAGAGCAGATCGATTTCCTCGAAGGGGAGATTGTATCAGAATATGCGGGCACTCACCAAATTTCATGGCCTTTACTTGGAATGGATTGCCCAGACTGTGCCATGAAGGCAGAGAGAGCCTTGAATCGTTTAGCTCAAACCGAAACGTGTTCCGTTTCTGCAATCGATGGAAAGGTAAGAATCGAGATTAATTTAGAAGCAGGAACCGCTTCACAAGCTTCTTCAGTACTCAAATCGATTGGAAATCCACCGGATGTCGAGTTTTCTGAGGTAGTCGGTCTAAATGCATCAGCGATTGTTGAGCAAATGGGTCTTGATGAGCGAGAATTCATTCGATTAATTAAGAAACAACCAGGAGTGCTTGACGCCCTCATTGAGGATAACACAGTTCTTTTGCAATTGATACCGGAACCAGATGAAAGATTACTTGAAGAAAGGGATAAGCAGTTCACAAACTTTTTTGGGAAAAATTATCAATTAAATCAGGCAAATTCGAACCGCCTTTCAAATGAACAATGGCGACTCATTGGTGCAGGACTTGCAATACCTGTCCTAATTTCAATCATTTTGCTTGAACTGATGAGTGCACCTGGTTACTTAATCAACACCTTTGGTATAATGGGACTTGCAGTTGGAGGTTTCAAGATGTTTAGAGAGGCATGGGCTTCAATCATGGTTGGTCAACTCGGTTACAAGGTGCTAACATCACTGGCTGTGATTGGTGCAAGCATATTGCAAGCTTGGGAAGAAGCATTGCTTGTGATTATCTTGGTAGCATTTGCTGAGCATATGGAAAACCAGGCATTGCTTCGTGCGAGAGAAGCTATGAAGGGGGGGCTTGATCGAATCCCCAACAATGCCAGAAGAGTGGAGAAGAAAAAATCTCTAGGGAACTTAACTATTTCTGATTCCAAATCGATGTCGTTGGGTATGGCTTCCCCTCAGCAAGAACATTCAACAGACATTTCAATAGAAGAGGTTGAGTTTGGGGATTATTTAGAAATCCGCTCTGGAGAATTGATTCCTGCCGATGGTAAAGTAGTTTCAGGGTCAGGTCTCGTGAATGCGGCTCCATTAACCGGAGAATCATTACCAGAAAAAGTTGAGGCAGGGGACTCACTTTTCGCTGGCTTGGTATTGGCAAGGGGTCCGGTTATCATGGAGGTAGAGGCGGTTCGAGAAGCAACGCGATTGCACGGACTGATAGACTCAGTACACACTTTCAAGGAAAAACCTCCTCGCCTTCAATCTTCTATTGAATTATTTACCATGATTTGGGTACCTATTGTCTTGGTTGGTGCAGTTATGGCCTGGGTGATGTTCAAGGATATCACGGATTGGAAAATTGTCCTTCTTCTTTGGGTCGTGGCCTGTCCTTGTGCACTTCTCTTGGCCGCACCGATACCTCATGCAGCAGCACTTTCACAAGCAATTCACCGTGGTGGTATCGCTAGAGGTGGTGATGTTCTTGAGTCTTTAGCAAAAGTGAATTTAGCATTACTCGATAAAACAGGGACTCTTACAACTGGTCATCCAAGATTCGGTGAGTTAACTCTTGGAAAAAATCAAAGAAAAGATACGGTGCTGAAATTAGCCGCAGGCCTCGAAAAATCCAGCAACCATCCTTATGCAAAACTCATCATCGAAAACTGTCAATCAGCATCACTAAAACCCATCAATGTAACGAATCTTACTGATGGGGAAGACGGTGTCTATGGTACCTACAAAGGAGAAGAGGTGTCGATGACAAAAGCCATCTCAAGTGAACTTCCTAAAAAGTTGCAAGATGCGCTCCAAACAGCGGTGGAACAAGGGCATGGTGCTTCCGTGTTGACAAAAGGGAAGGAACCAGTGGCTCTCTTCACATTTATTCATGATGATGTGAGACCAGGAGCTGGAAAACTGATTGAAGATTTATTCGATTCACAAGTTAGTATAGAGGTAATTTCAGGAGATCATCAACGTTCGGTTGAAACCTTTTCTCAAAGTCTTGGTTTGGACAAAAGGTCAGTTCATGGCGATATGAAACCAGAAGACAAGGTCAAGTGGGTCATGGGTCGCTCAAAAACGCATATCACGATGATGGTTGGTGATGGTTTTAATGACGCAGCAGCCATGGCCGCTGCAGATGTTGGTGTGGCCGTTGGTTCAGGCGAATCTACCAATCTTGACGCTGCAGATATTCTGATTACTGGGGAAAATCCGAGTGTGCTTAGTGATTTGGTAAAACTCTCTCGAAAGACGAGGTTTGTCTTACTACAAAACCTGGCTTTTTCTATATTGGTCACGGCTGTTTTAGTCTGGTCTGTACTTTCAGGTTTTAATGATAATATTGTTATTGGTGTGCTTGTTCATGAACTAAGCGTCATTGTGGTTATTTTCAATGGAGCAAGGTTAGCAGGTGATCTTGGTCTTTGGAATCTGCTGACAGAGCTGTTCAAGAATTTGTATGCCGATACGATTGCCTCGTTCAAACAGTTATTTCGAAACCTATTCTTGGCCAAAGAGTCATCAACACCTTGAAGCGATATCATTACAACGGAAGGAAGAGGGCGAATGCGGATACATGCCAACCCTGTGAGTACAGCATTGATGCACCCAACGCGTCGTGCATTGTATTTGGCACTTTTAGGTGCTGATGAGCATACCACTGTACAACTGCAAAAAATAGTCAATGTCGATCGATATAATTTGTATCATCATCTGCAAAAACTCGCAGATTTAGGGTTAATCATCAATCACAGAGACGAAGGTAGAGCGAGATGGTGGTGTGTCTTGCAAAGAGTTCCATTGCCAAATGATGGGCACACAACGAATAATGATGGTAATGAGATTCAAATTGATTTAAGTTCACCTCTGGCACAAGCAAAAGCAAAAAGATTGATTGCAGAGATGCAAGAATGGATAAGCGAAAAAGTAGAACTTGAAAATTATTCACTCGAATCGATTAAGTTCACAGGTAGGAAATTATGAGGGTTGGCCATGGAATCAGATGAAGAACAAAAATCAGTAGAATCCCGAGTTGCTCCTCCCGACCTTTCATGTCCAAAATGCAATGGTTTACTTCCATCCAAACTTGGAAAAATCCGTTGCGTTCTCTGTGATGTTGAAGTGAACGTAGAGCATAAGCTCACTAGGAAAAAGTGGCTCGAAGAAAAAATTTCTTGTCCAGCATGCTCAACAGTTCTCATCGCAGGAGTTGATGACCGCCCATGCCATCTAAAATGTTCAACTTGTGAAATCATTTTTGAATTAAAGCCACATGTTAAGAAAGTTGAGATTCAATGCAAGAAATGCGATCGGAAAATCAGAATGAACAAACGGCCAGGTAAGCGGAAAATTTCTTGCCCATCATGTGAAGAACCTTTGATAATTAGATTTTAGGTGATAATTTGAAATCGACTTTGAAACTGATGGGGATTGCAGATTTCATCACATTGCTTAATGGATTATTCGGGTCATTAGCTATCTTTTTCCTCATATTGGCAGTTGACGATATGAAAGGAGCGTATAATAATCTGAAAACTGATTATATTTGGGCTTCTATGTTTTGTATTATGTTATCGATTATTGGAGATATTATTGATGGTCCTGTTGCAAGAAAGTACTCCAAAAGACGAAATCTTGGTGGTTCCCTTGATTTGATGTCTGATACTATTTCTTTTGCATTGGCGCCAGCTTTGATGACTTTCGTTATGTTTGGCCGCATGGGGGAAGCAACACCCGTTTGGACGGTTTTAATCGCCATATCATGTTGTTGGGTAATCATTTGTGGTATGCTTCGTTTGGCAAGATTTGATTTTGAATCAGGAAGTGATTATAATTATTTTACAGGCATTGCTTCGCCTACGAATGCTATGTTAATCATTTCAGCATGTGGGATTATTTGGTTGCAACCAGTTTCTGGATTTGGACCTGAATTGACCTCATGGGATTGCTCGTTTTGTTTTGGTAAGGGCGAGCCAAAACCATGGGGAGATTTCTTGTTAGTTCCACTATTGCTTGCATCAGGATATCTAATGGTCAGTGATAGAAAAACGTCAAAATTAAAGCATGGAATACCGCTGAAATTGGCCATTTTGCAGATGCTTTCGCTTCTTTTTGCAATTATCATTTCAATGTACATAACAGCAGGAGAGGATTACGCGTCAGATCTAGAAAACGTTTTGATACCATTTAGTCTATTTTCTCTATCACTTTTACTTGTATTTGTTTACATAATTGGAGGAGAGAAATTCATCTCTCCATCAAGGAGCGATGAAGGAGAATAATGGCTAGGATAATTCTGTTGTCAAATCAGTTATTTTCCCCACGAAATCATCGCGTACCTTATCAATGAGAAGACCTCGATGAAGAATTGGGGTGGGACCTATGAGCGCTAGCGAAAGCAGTACAATGATTGAATCAGAATCATCTGAATTAAATTCCAAATCAAAGCCTCGTTTAGCAAGTTTGAGAGCGCAGTACACTTCAACATCCTCTCCTTCTCTTGATCAAGTAGTCATAAAGAACGAGAGATTTCGACAAGAAGAGCGATTGAGAGCGACATTACGTCGAGAAAGAAATATTCGACAAAAGGCTTTATCTGAAAAACTTTCAAAAATGCAAGAAAACATCGCATCCGAACTTTCTGAACAACATGAGTTAACCCTCGAACAATTAGAAAGGGAATTGAGAGATAAAATGGAATCGGAGTTGAAGCAACTCGAAATGGATTCTCTCAACAGAGAAGAAATTCGAATGAGAGAAGAAATGGAACTTCGATTGAAAAGAGAGGTTGAACAACTCGAGCAGCAATTAGAAACGGAACAGGACCGACGATTAAATCAACACAACAACGTCATTGGAAAAAGATTAGAAAAACAACTTTCTCATGATTTCCAGCGCCGTTTAGATTTGAAGAAAGAGCGTTTAGAAATCGAATTTAATAAACAACTTCAACTGAAAATTCATGAGTTGGAAATGAGTCTAGAAACCGAAATTAGTGAACGTTTCGAGAAGATGGAGCAAGAGGAAATCAATCGATTAGAGGATGCTCATTCTCAAAGACTTTCTGAGAGAGAGCAACAATTGAGAAGAGGGATAAGGAAAAGATTAGAACAACAACTCAAATTGAGATTGAAGCAAAGGGAGGCTCGTCTTCGATCTGAATACGAAAGAAGAAGCCTTCGATTGGAGGAAGATATCGCTCAGCAAATTCAAGAGGAACTTGAATCGAGACTAATCTCAGAAACAGAGGCTCTTGAGGAAAGAATGCGTCAAGACGTGGAACTGGCCATTGCAAGAAAGCGGGAAGAATTAAGGGTTGAAGTTGAAAAACAACTCGAGTCTCAGCATGCTGAATCGCTCGCAGAAAGGAAAGGAAGGCTTCGAGAGAAATTTGACCTCACTTTTTCTCAGGCAGTTGATGAAATTTCAAGAGGCCTTGAGTTTGATTTAGAGAGGGAATTAGATGAGCGAATGCAATTAGAGTTCGAAACCTATCGAAATGCCAGAGAAGCGGATATTCAAAATCGATTGGCACGATTCAGGTTCGAAAGGGAATCTGAGTTAAGAGATAAGATGGATGAGACATATTCCTTGAAGAAACAAGATTGGGCTGAAAGGCTTGAACTTGAATTCCAATCTCGAGAAGAGGCCGCACGTAAAGCGATTATGTCTGAGATCGATGCTCGCTTACGAAACGAACGTCTGACTCACGAAACCGATTTGGAACTAATGAAAGAAGAAACGGTATTGGAATTAGAGTTAGAAATGGAAGAGCGATTAGGACAGTTCCGCTCAAGAAAGGAAGAAGAAGTCGCAACGCAACTTGAGAGGCAATTGGATAAGCGCGAGGAGATAATGCGCAACAAAGCTTTGATTGAAATCAGAAAGCGAGAGGCTTTGATTCGAGCAGAAATCGAAGCACAACTTGGAATCAAGCGGGCAGAAATTAGAGATCGTTTGCACGCTCTTACAGATAAAATGGATAATTTCAAACAAATGGCCGAAGAGAAGCTTCGTGCATCTATCGAAGGCGAAATTGAAGGTGAAATTGAGCAGGATGAAGCAAGGCTCAAAGAACAACAAGAAGAATTTGAGGACCTTCAAAGTCAAGATAATCGTGTTGAAAAGAGGCAATCCTGGTTACAGGCCATCGCTAATCAGGGAATGGCACCATCTACCTCACAAGCAGATCCTGCGGTTCTTGGTGCAAGAGCGAACAATTTGCAGGCGGCGGCTGGTCGTCAATCCTTTGGACTGATGGGTAATCAACAAGATTCACCACAACCAACAATCGGATTAGCAGGAATGCGTGCTCCTCAAGGAAGTGCTCGCACTCTTATTAGCGGTACAGCACCTAAACCAGTCAGGCCAAGCATCATCAACCAATCTCAAGCAGTATCCCAACCAACAGTTCCACTTCCAAGACCTGTCGAGAGAATCATACGTCAACCAGTTCAAACGCCAGTTCAGCCACAGGCCGAACAGATACCCACTGAAGTTCCAACGGAACTTCCTGCAACAACTCCAGAAACAGTGGTACAAGACGAATCCTTAGCAGAGAGTGAGATTCAGGAACCCGAAATCACCGTAGAGCCATCAACTACAATGCTAACACCGGTTGAAACACTTCGTCCAGTGTCCGAATCTGCGACCATTACTCCAGTGGAGGCTTCAGTACTCAAACCGATAGAGGACACAAAAGCACCATCCGCCGTAATTACTCCTGTTTCTGGACAAGTATTATCGCCTAAATCAACAAAAATGATTCGCAAACCACCTGTCATGCAGCCAAAGTTAGAACATGAAGAAGAATGATTCAATCTTCCGACTTGTTGATAATTACTATGCGGCAGGCCCATGCATGCAGGGGCGGGTCGGCGTATTTTTCGCAGCGTTACTCACCACTGTATTGTTATCCCCATTTGCATCTTCAGAGATTGTGTACTCGGGCGTCATTGCTGAAATAGATGACGAGATCATCGCATTTGAGTTAGCTGAAAATAATACTCTGACACTCGTTACTTCTAACGGAACCGTGAAGCATGGGGTTTGGCAAGGAAATACATTTTCCGAATCTTGGCGTGTTGAATTCAATATTACTGCACTGAACGCAGCAGTATCCAATGATGGAAGTTTTGTTGCCATAGCGGTAGGTTCTCTTGGCGTTAAAATCATAAATTTATCAACAGGATTAGTGTTTCAAGAGATATTGATTAATGTAGATGCAAAATTAATCGCTTGGGACCGAGATAATGACTTATGGATAGGTGGGCCTTTGGATGCAACAGAGTTTCGATTATCAGAAGGCCAATTTCAATCCACAGGCACGCTTAGTTCACAGCATGGAATCGCACTAAGAGTCATTGACTTTCTCATCGACGGCAGAATTGTCACTGGTGGCCAAGATAAAAAAATAAAAATCAGTAACCCAAGTGGACAAGAATTGGTATTTGGACCGTATCCTGGATATCCTACGAGTATGTTAGTGACTGATTCGAATTACCTATTGATTGGGCTGTCGACTGGAGCATTGTATAAAGTAAATTTAGAAACCAATGCTGATAGTTTTGTTCAAATCCCTGACAGGGAAACGCCCAGTAATATTGCGATGAATAGTACAGGAATCATTCGAGTTGGAACTCTAAGTGGAAGCTTTCATCTTTTATCTTTTGAAAATTTGACGACTGAACAAAGTTTCGACATAGGTCAGGAAGTCATCCATTCTTGGCAGGATTTTTCGAATAGAGTATTTGTGACAACAGTTTTTTCCAACAAATACAGTGTTCATCTATTTGATGTGGACCGAGATGGAGACGGTGTAGGCGATCTCTCAGACATTTTCCCCGATAATGCCCAAGAGTGGTCAGACACGGATGGAGACGGAGTAGGCGATAATGCTGACGACTTTCCAAATGATGGAACTGAATCAAAAGATAGTGACATGGATGGTGTTGGAGATAATTCAGATCAATTTCCAACTAATGCTTCGGAGAGTGTTGATTCAGATGGGGATGGTATAGGCGATAATGCGGATATTTTCCCTGATAATTCAGATCAATGGTATGACCAAGACAGCGATGGCTTTGGAGATAATTCCGATGGAGAGAATGGAGATGATTGTCCCCAAACTAATGGCTTTTCAAATGTAGACCAACGTGGGTGCCCAGATTCAGATTTTGATGGTTGGTCAGATTCAGGTGATGCTTTTCCTATCGATAGAACACAGACAACAGACATTGATGGAGATGGTTACGGAGATAATTCTGACGGGATTCGCCCGGACAGTTGCATCGAAGAAAGTGGAACTTCTACGAAGGCATGGGTAATTACGAGTGATTCATTGGGTCAACTAGCATATACCGAACAAGTGTATTACGGATGTTTGGATAGTGACAATGATGGTTGGGCGGATGAGGGCGATGACCTCCCTCAAAATCCAGCAGAATATCGCGATTCTGATGGTGATGGAGTAGGATTTTTCAGTGATTACAATGATGAGGATAAGTCTATTCAAACAGAAAAAGATCACTGTGAATTTTATCTTAATATCACAACAGAAATTTGTGAAGCATGGCGTTCGGAAGAGTATCAGACCTATGTTGCTCAAAAAACGATGGAAAACAAGGAACCTCTGCCATATTTCTTATGGAATAAATCTCAATCAGATGCCACTGAGACAGAATCTGAAATCATGCAACACATCAAAGATTTCGCAATAATCGGCGGTGCGATATTTGTTGTTTTGTTCATTTTGATTCTCGGTGCTGCCGGCCTATCACAAAAACGAAAGAAAAAGAAACTCATAGATCGATTTGGCGTACCATTTGATCCAACGAAATCGATTGCCCAAGAGGCTCTCGAAGGAGAGGCCGGCATTTCTGGATTTGGTGGAATTGAAGGCCAGGAACATTGGGACGACGAGGTACAACCAATGGACCTAAGTGATGAAAAACAACATTTGACCGATGAAGATATTCTAGCAGCAGGTAATGCTGAAAATAATGTAAATTATGATGATGGCTTATCGATTGAAGATTTGGCAGGCAACAAGCCTGAACCGGAAAAAGTTGAACCTCAAATCAATCAACCCGAGACACCTCCACTGCCAGCAGAAGGCTTACCTGAGGGTTGGACCATGGAGCAATGGAAATGGTATGGTGCTCAATGGCTTGCTTCAAAGAAATAATCACTGCAAGAATGTGATTGGTAGTGAATCTCTTAATTTTCCTAACTTTTCTCCGCTATAAATCGGTTGGTGATTTTCATTCTTGATTGTTGACATGATGAGCCATAAGACGGCATTCCAACTTGTTGAATCTGCATAAAGGTCTATCTTTCCTTGTGAGGCTGCTTCCAACAACAACGCTTCATCTGTTTGTTCTCCAAATATGGCACGAACGAGACCCTTAGCATCTAATTTAAACGCTGTCGGTTTCCATTTCATGAGAAAACCTCACACCTTGAAAGGAGAGAGGTTAAGTCGATCAATCAAATGCTCAACATCAACATCAGCCACTTCTTTCATATGATTTCGAACTTCATCAAGTTCACCTTTCATCTTGCTGGTTTTGTGTTCTCGAATGAGAGATGCAAGCATAGCATCCACGCTTTTGTGTCCATTCATGGTTCTCATTGTATTCAACTGTCTTCTCGTTTCATAACTCACACTGATGGAGGTCATCCCTTCCGCCGTCATATGCATCCCTAGTCCCTTGTTCCACCATGATTACTTAATATTGGTGTGAGCAAGAGAAGAAATCTGTTGATTTGAATACAAATTAGATTTTTCGTCCCTGTCTTTCAAGCAAAAGACGTGGATGTTCAGTGACTCCGAATTTTTGCCTCATGGCTTGGGTTCTTTGATGAAATTGTTTTGCCAGAGACCAATATTCATGGCTACCTGCTCCTGTGCTTCGATTATTTGGGGTATCCAAAAGCACAGTAGGGGCTCCACTCCAGGCGGCTTCAGCAACCTTTGCTAATCGCCTAATGTGTGAATTGAATACTTTGTTTGGTATTTTCCGAGAAACCTCATCGACAACATGGGTACTTAGTTTAGATCGCTTATCGACCATTGTCATTACTACACCGAAGACTTTCAGATTTCGGTTTATTCTTTTTTGGATCATTTTGATTGAATTCATGAGCATACTAAACCCTTCAAGAGCATAATATTCAGCCTGTACGGGTATCATTACCCAGTTGGAAGCCGAAAGGGCGTTTATCGAAAGGAGACCCAGAGATGGAGGAGTATCAATGATGATATAATCGAACTCATCAATGATTGGCTCGAGAGCTTCTCTGAGTCTGGTTTCACGACCGATTTTATGGGATAGCTCAATTTCAGCCCCTGATAGATGAATGTCGCTGGGGAGTAACCATAGATTGTCAGCAGACAAATCACGAGGTATTCTATCTATCCCGGTAGACCGAGTCCACTGTTTTTGCATGGCTTTAGTGAGCTGTTCGGGAGGTATAAGATACTCTTCCATGAGTGGTAATTTTTCACCAATATCATTGGATAGAAGGTCATAGACCGTTTTTTTGATTTGTTTTTTCTCCAATCCAAAGGAGGTCGCACAATTTCCTTGAGGGTCTAAATCGATGAGCAAAACCTTTGATGGAGGGCATGCATACTTCTCTGACCCTTTGGCCAAAGCCGCTGCTAAGTTTACAGAGGTGGTTGTTTTCGCACAGCCACCCTTTTGATTTGCCACGGCGACAACCATTTTGTACGGATTCAACCTATCCCCTCAGGAACGTTTCCTCAGTTGGGTTTTGTCAACTTTAGGGCTAGATTCTCACTCAAGCCGCTTGAATCACAGGTACTGGGACTTCCGAGAGGATTTTTCTTACGATGTGCATGCCCGTAATTCCTCTTATTTTTGCCTCTGGCTTCATGACAATTCTGTGGCTGACAATTTGCAAGGCGATGTTTTTGATATCATCGGGAATAACATAATCTCTACCATCAATAGCTGCACAGGCACGTCCTGACTTGAATAAACTCTGACAAGCACGTGGTGATGCACCGTTGACGACCCTGTGATCTTCTCTTGTACGTTGTACGATTTCAACAATATAAGACAACAATGCTGGGTCAATGTGAACGGCTTCCAACGCTTTTTGCATGGCAACCACTTTCTTTGGAGAAGTAATTTGTTCTACATCGTGACCGTCTTTTCCTCTGAGCCTTCTTCGTGCCAAAATCGCCTTTTCTTCTGCTCGGTCAGGATAACCCATGCTCATTTTCATCAAGAAACGGTCCATTTGCGCTTCTGGTAGAGGGTAAGTACCTTCTTGTTCGACAGGGTTCTGAGTAGCCAATACCACGAATGGTGCCGGCAATTTGTGTGTAACACCTTCAATGGTCACTTGTTTTTCTTCCATGGCTTCAAGCAATGCCGCTTGCGTCTTTGGTGGTGCACGGTTAATCTCGTCAGCGAGTAGGATGTTAGAGAAAAGTGGACCTGCTCTAAGTTTGAACTCACCATCTTTTTGATCGAACATGTATGTACCCATGATATCGGAAGGAAGTAAATCAGGTGTAAATTGAACACGCTTGAACTTGCATCCAAGAGCCTTAGCAAAAGTATTTGACAACATAGTTTTCCCTAGCCCAGGGAAATCCTCTAGTAAGATATTTCCGTTTGAAAGAACGCAAACAGTGACACGTCGTAGGTTTTCATTCTTTCCAATTATCACTTTAGCAACTTCGCCCATCAAACTATTTGCGATGGCCGATACAGTGGCAATCAAATCTTTTGTGCGAGAATCTCCTCCACCACCTGCTGCCGCAAACTCTGTTGACATAGTAAGCCCAATGAGATTGACTAGATAAGCCATACTTGAAATTTTGGTCTTCTTTCTTAACAGAACATCTTGAATAGGATTACGAATCAAGACGCTTCTATGATTATGTGCCCCTATCTGCCCCAAAAATGGTCTGATTTACGGTGAAGAGCCGTAATCTCATCCAAAATCTCTTGTTCAACGACGCTCAAATCGATTCCACGCAGTCTTTTGGCATGGGATGAAGGTACATCCACATAGAATACGTCACCTTCATCGATTTGACGTCCAACAGTCGGTCCTGAAATCGCCATGGCAACCTCATCTCCTTGCATCGCCTCTTTGGTTTCTTGACTATCGCCATTTCTCATGCTTTTGATTTGACCGATGGGGGTCCCATCTGTCTTCATAATCCGTTGACCGATATGGGCTCGTCCTGATAGAATTCTAATACCAACAATGGCTGGGTTTCTGTTCCTAAAAGTGTGATTTTCCATATACAAAAGTTTGCCAGGGTATACCAAATTTTCTCGATTAGCCTCATCTATGGATTTTTTTGTCATTTCAACCCATGCTTCATATTCCTCGATAATCCCGTATATGATTTCCCCGTTGATAAAGTGGGCATGGGTTTGACCTTGGTCAATTTTAGAGGACATTTCTGAATTTGGCTCTACTGAGAAACCAATAACGACTTGATGAATTGGATCTTTAGAAGCCTCAGCATTGAGGAAATCTTTTTTGTTGATTGGCCCAACTCCAGCCATTCGGATTGGTGTGCCAATTTTAGCCAATTCGAATGCTAACGCTTCAAGCCCCCCAAGTGTATCTGCTTTGATGATAACGCCTTCCTCTGCCAATTCAACAGCTATTTTTGCTTCTAATTTGGCTTGTGATCTTGCATGATCTAATTCCTGCTTGTTTCTTGATTGTCGGATTGTTGTTCCTGCTAATACTTGTTCAAGTTCTGGTGCTGAAATCTTAATCCCGCATGCTGCAATTGCAGACTCACAAGCCTCCCAACGATCTCCTGCATCCCTCATTTCAGACATACCTTTAGGCCTAAACATACCTTTGACGTGAGTTGTTATTGGCCCATTAGGTGTGGCCAAGGTAATGGAATCGCCAACATGTAATTCTCCGCGGTGGAGAACTGCATGGACAATCTTTCCTAAGCCTCTCTCATCTCTCAGCTCCAAAACCGATGCTTCTGCAGGTCCAAGAGTGTCTGTTAATTGCGTAGAAAGAAAACGTTCAGCAAGGCCAACCGTAATGGCAAGCAAATCTTGAATTCCTTCGCCTTCTTTTGCAGAACACGGTACAAGAGCGATAGATTGTGTAAAATCACGGATGTCGTCATATCTCTCAAGATTAAATCCATGCTCAGCAACTTGACTGACCAACTTCCAATATTTTTCTTCAAAAATGGCTTGAACGTCTTTTCTTTGAGATTGCCATGATTTCATGAACGAACGGCCGTTTTTTGTATTCCAGCCATGGATTCTATCGATTTTGTTCGCAGCAAACACAAAAGGAGTTTTTGTCTGTTTCAAAATTTGTAGACTTTCGATAGTTTGAGGTTGAAGCCCTTCGAAAATATCTACAACTAATATGGCGATATCAGCAAGATTACCGCCACGATCTCTCAAAGTAGAAAATGATTGGTGACCAGGCGTATCGATAAATAATAAACCCGGTGAGTTGAATGATTTCCCTTGTAGCATTTCTTGGCATACATCGTTGAGTATCTTCGCTGGAACTTCTGTAGCCCCAATATGTTGTGTAATTCCTCCTGCCTCTCGGTCCATAACAGAAGCTTGCCTTTCTTTCCCCAAACTCCGTATATGGTCGAGAATACTTGTTTTCCCATGATCAACATGCCCGAGGACTGAAACTATCGGCTGACGCATCCATCCAATTGGCGAATTTTCAGATTCCTCAATTGAATCTTCCATAGAAATTCCTCAATATAAAAATTTGAATTTCCAATTGAGGTTTAATTTTCATAAACCCATGTTTGTTCGTTCGAAATCCAATCCATTAATCCATTAGGGAACCAAAGATTTAGTTCGAACTCGGCGGTGTCTTCTCCATCCGATCCATGAATCATGTTGTATCCTATATCCATGCCATAATCTCCTCGAATAGTACCTGGGGGTGCTTCACGACCATTTGTTGGGCCGATCAAATTCCGAGCAACAGAGATAGCATCCTTTCCTCTCCATGCCATGCACACCACCGGTCCAGAAGTTACAAATTTGATGAGTCCGGGAAAAAATGGTCTTTCTGCGTGAACCGCATAATGGGACCTTGCGATTTCTTCGCTTGGGATGACTGAATTCAACCCAACTAATTGAAGTCCTTTTCTTTCAAATCTTTGAATAATCTCGCCAACTAGACCTCTTTGAACTCCATCTGGCTTTACCATTACATATGTTGTTTGCATGTTACCACGAACTTGGCCAAATTCAGCCTGTATTTGAGGCATGCGTTCAAATCGATTCTACGAATCAAGTGAAGAATAGGGTAGAAATGGGTTATTGGATGCCGCCCTTCACAAAGTGACGGGTCCACTTTACCTTTCTTGGGTTCCGCTTTAACTTGACAGAATTCTTTCTTGCCTTACTATTTTTGAACCACATAATGGAACCATCTTTTTTGACAAACATTAGACCGGTACCCGGCTCTATTTCATCACCTGAAAATGAACAAACTCTTCTCTCGGGCATTATGATCACCTCATGTTTAGTTTTCTTGCTTCTCTGCCAGTATCTCTGAGCATGAGGATGTCACCAACTCTAACTGGTCCAACCACGTTACGAGTGATGATTCTCCCTACATCTCGAGGATTTGGGGCTTCGTTAACTCTGACTTTGACTTGCGTTGCTTCTCCGGTCATCCCAGTTCTACCAACAATCTCTACAACCTCAGCAGGCCAACCACCCAGTTCTTCAGACATGTTCAACCCTCACATTTAGCTAGAGAGGCCTTTTGTTAATTCAATGACCTCATTGAATTGTTCTTGAGCACTCTTTGAAATTTCCATGACTGCAATCGAAGCGGTCTTTGTTCCGTTCGGCATTCCACATTCTTTGGCCAAAAATTCCTGACTTGGAACGTAACCAAATGGGATGCTTTTTTCTTCACAGATGAGAGGAATGTGGGCAAGTAGCTCTGGTGGATTGACGTCTTCCGCAAGAACAATGAACTTTGCAGTCCCTCTTTCTGCGGCTTTAGTAACCTCGTTACTGCCTTTCTTAATCCTTCCATTTCCATTGCTTTGAATCATTTCATAAATTTTTTCAGATACTTCTGCAGGTGTTTCCCATTTAACATGTACACTCATTGAACTCACTCCTTGCTCTCGTGTTCAGCGACGTAGCGCACGGCGAGGTATGTATAAACCTCACGGATGGGTTTGGTTGGAAAAAATATCCAATAATTCGGTCACTCCCCTCGCAAGTGCCGGACCGCCATTGACCACTGCTCTAGGGTTTGGAAGGGAAGAAGTAGCATGAATGCCGTCAACAAATAATTTCAATCGATTAATGGCTCCTCCGGTAAATAATCCATGTGTACAGGCTGCATGTACTTCGATTGCACCCTGTTGCTTCAAGGCTTCAGTGGCTCTACATATCGTGCCTCCAGTTGCTATCATATCGTCAACGATTGTCACAACTTTGCCCTGAACGTCAAGATCTTTTGCTTGATGTACAATTGTATGAGCATCGAGCCGTGTTTTCTCGAGATACGAAAATTCACAATTCATGTAACGAGCAACCTCTGACGCACGTTCCACAGCTCCTTTGTCTGGCGATAATATGAAATCAGGATTAACTTGAGATTTGAGATGGTCTGCAATTTCTGGCATAGCAGAGGCATAAGAGATGGGAATTTCCATATCAGCTAATGCTTCTGGAGCATGTAAATCCAAAACAACGATGCCATCGCATTTTTGAGAGAGCATTCTACCAATCGATTTAGCACTTACTACTTCCCCCAGTTTGAACCGTTTATCTTGTCTGGAATATCCAAAGTATGGTATGGCAAGAATTATCCCTCCTTGAATAGGGGGATATTCTTTCTTGTGAGAGTGTTGGAGCGAATTGATATTTCCTGTACGCACATCAGCTATGGCTTCGAGCAACAATAGCGTTTCAATAATCCCAGAATCTGGAAATGTGGAAGAAACGAGAACAACAAATTCGCCTCTTACGGCTTCAATAGAATCTTCAGGGATTCTGATATAACCTTCAGAGTCTGGAAACCGTCGAGCCTCCATAGGGTGATATTCCCAGTTAAGTTGTTGTGCTAATTCTTGGGCGAGTGCCTTGGAGTTGCTTCCAGAAACGACCGCCATTGCCATCGGGTAAAGACCGGATTAAATGGTTCTTGCGTTTTTTCATTTTTGGTGCGCGAGGCAGGACTTGAACCTGCGACCTCCCGGTTATCAGCCGGGTGCTCCAGCCGACTAAGCTACCCGCGCATGTCACTGCGGGCGACTTTCATCTTGGTGATAAAAGCGCCGGTATTAGCACTCTGATTCAAAATCAGCCTCGTCATCATTGACTTGACCGAATGACGGTAACTGCAGAACTTTATCAAATCCACGACTTAAGACAACCTCGTCCAGTCTCTCTCTGGTTTTTGACAATGCAGAAATTGGGATGTTGATGTAATCATCAACACCGTATTGCATCTGTATGTTCAACCTAGTCTTTATTCTCAAGGCTCTGTAGGTTCTCTTCACTTTAAGTAATTCTTTGATAATCCCAATTTCCAATCCTTGGTTATCAAGGACAGCTCGATCGAGCATTTCATCAGGAGCATACAATTTTTCATCAATCCTTACAGTATTTCTCCATCGTCTTTGGAGCTCTCTCATCGATTTGCTTAACCTTACCGATCCGTTTGCCTGGATGCTGTGTACCAATTCTTTTGATAAAGGCGCAAAGTCAGCAGGCTTTCGCATAAATTCTTCCGCCACTGTTGGCTCTACCATTAATCGCAACGATTGTACTCTCGATTCGTTCGGGTGATGTCTTTCTCCAACAATCACTCCAACTTTCTTATCTTTGACGTATACATCACGTTGTATCAATTCTTGTATGTCATACTTATTTTGTCTCAATTTTCCCATCTCCAATCCTTTTCGGATAAATGGCTGGTGAAATTGACACCATATATACTATTTGTAAAAATTAATTCAATTTCCAATTGAATATGTCGTATAATGTTTACTCTATCAATATAATATTTGAAAAATTATCGGATATTTTTGTCAAAAATGAAAATCAAAATCTGCCATATTTTCATATTTCCCTATTGAATCCATCTTCTCTTCTTCAAAAACTCAAAATGGATTGAATAAGATTTCATGATTCATTAAATTTTAAAACCTCAATTGAAAATCTAATTTAATTTCATATTTTGACATAAAAATGCAACAGAAAGAAACGATATCCTCATGAACATTCAACATTTGGATAAACCATGACGGTTGACCCGAATCATGTACATCATTCACTCAGTAAACACATGTTAGTCGATGGTTTTGATTTCGTAATCGATTTAGACAAATCTTCAGGCAATCGATTTCATGATGCTAAATCAGGAAAAAACTTCCTTGATTTCTTTAGTTGCTTCGCATCCATGCCCTTGGGATGGAATCATCCTGATATGTTAGAAAAGCAATCAGAACTTGGCCGAATCGCAATAAACAACATTGCTAACTCCGATCTTTACACCAAGGAAATGGCTTGGGCGGTGGATGTCATCACAAATCAAACCATGCCAGAACACATGAATAATTTCTTTATGATTGCAGGAGGTGCCCTAGCGGTAGAAAATACCATGAAAGTTGCCATGGATTGGAAAATGCATGACAGGCAAGCAAAAGGCCTGGTCGATGAAAAGTCAGTTTGTGGAAAAGAAGGATTTTGTTGGGGAGCGGAAATGCGAGAATCATCAAAAATTTCAATTGGACATTTCAAAGAAGCTTTCCATGGCCGCTCCGGATACACGATGTCAACTACCAATACCGATCCCAACAAAACATCTAATTTTATCAAATTTAATTGGCCAAGGTTTAACAATCCAAAAATCAATTTCCCTCTAGATGAAGAGGAAAACGCACGACTTGATCGCTTGGAATCCTCAGTCATACACGATATCAGAGAATATGGCGAGAATCATCCTGATACTATTGCTGGAATCATCATTGAACCCATTCAGGGTGAAGGAGGCGACAACCACTTCAGACCCGAATTTATGAGAAACCTTTGTGATGTCACGCATGAAATTGGGGCGAAATTTATTGTTGACGAAGTCCAAACTGGAACGGGTGGAACTGGTAAAATGTGGGCGTACGAACATGCAGGGATTAAACCTGACATGCTCGCTTTTGGAAAAAGAATGCAGGTGTGTGGTTTGATGGCATCTGATAGCATGAGGGAATATGAAGACAACCCATTTCAAACGAGTAGCAGAATTAATTCTACTTGGGGTGGCAATCTCATCGATATGGTGAGGTCAGCATGGCAATTAGAGGTAATGGAAAAAGAAAAATTAGTCGAAAATGCCGCAAAAAGAGGCGATGAATTACTCAAAGGTTTGAACGAATTAGAACAAAAATACTCTTTCATTTCAAACGTTAGAGGCAAAGGTGTTCTGTGCGCATTTTCATTAGAAAATAATTCTCAGAGGAATCAAATGAGAGAAGCCATATACAAAAGTGGTTCCTTGGTGCTCAATAGTGGATTTGAATCGATTCGACTTCGTCCGTCTCTCACATTAAGTAGCGACGAAATTGGGGAAGCATTGAACATGTTTGATGCAGCTGCTCAATCCCTTAGTTCAACACTTGTTGAGTGATGGAATGATAGTTCAAGTCAGAGGGACTTGTTCATTATCCAAATCAATTGTCGAGCGTTTGTTATATCTCGAAGCAAAAGTATCTACCCCTTTGTGTAACTCACTCTCTAAGCAACATATTTCGTTAATCAAACACACGCAGGCAGAATTGATGGAGACTGATGGAGATTACGTGATCAGTCTCGACAATTCACTAGGAGATTTGGTGGTTGGCAAGGATCTCATCATCCATGATATGATTTCGGACGGTTTCCAAAGCATGTGGAGTTCAAAAGTTTTTCACGACTGGATTAATGGGAATACGTCCCTCCCTAGAGGAACGCATTGGTGGGTTGGTCAAAGCGACGTTGCCGATGCCATTGCACGCCTTGGATTACACGCTCAAAAAGTCGAAAACATGCACATTTGCGGTAGGCGTGGATGGGATATTGAGGAAACTTATGACGAATTTACTCACCTGTGGTCTAGAAGTAAATCTGGCCAATCGGGACAGTTTACTTCTGAACTTCTTGAACCGAAACCTCCGCCTAACGTCCGGGTTAAACCCATCGAAAACTCGACGAATGAAAGGCCAAAAATCTCAGATTTACATGAGGCTTTGTTGAAATCAGATGGACAAGGGTGGAGGCCCGCTCAGAACCTAAGGGTTGCACTCATGCATTTTTTTGCCGGTGTAATGAGTTAGTTTTGAAATAATTCAGCAACAACACGAGAAATGCTAACCACCAATTCTCTCTCAAAAAACGATTGGTGGAAATATAAGGCCTAAACGGTTTACTTGGTTAATGAGGAGACTTGCTGAATAGGATGGTGGCGAAGAACCTCACTTGGCAGCACATATTCAACACAAGATGGTCGCCGCAAAAAATGGATTCATAGGGTTTGAGGCCCGCCTGCAGGCATTGGAGTAAGCATCGTGATTGTCTCTCCGCGTAGACTTGGCCCAACATCAAATGTAGCGAATATACCGATGTCAGCTATGTTGTGAGAGAGTGCAAACCAAGTTCTTCCGTATTCATCCACTCTGATATCAAGGAAATCCCCCAGGCCTCCACATCGGTTATATCCACAATCGGCGACTGTGTCGATTGGGTCGTCATCTCCGTTCAATTGTACAGTAGTCAATAATGGCGTCTCGTTGAACGCATCAGTAGCATATGTCAGGTAAGCGTTCCAAATTTCATCATCTCCTTCAGTCTCACCGACGTATCCGAACGCAACAGTTCCTGCATCACCTGCTACTACTACAGGGAATCCAGTTCCTGACAGGTTGATTGGAGGAGCAATCATCGTAGCATTAGACCATGTCTCTCCTTGGTCCCTTGAGTAAGACCAGTACGGCATGTTGTCGATCCCCATCCACATTGCATGCACATTTCCTTCACTATCGACTTCAACTTGTGCTTCTTCAGCATTCCAAGTATCAGCAGTACCAGATTCAGAAGTTGGTAGTTCATGCTCGGTCCAAGTAATACCGGCATTTGTGGTTCTGTAAACCGAATAACCTTCGCCAGAACAACCAGTGTTGCCCCGATAGAAATTTCCATCTACGCTACCAACAAGATGAGCGGTTAAACCTCCCGAACCACAGTCTAGCGGGGCTCCAGAGGATTCTGGAGTCCATGTATTACCTCCATCAAAACTGGCAGAGCATAAAGGGTGAGGTGCATTTCCATTAATGCAGAACATCCAAGTGGTAGGGTGCAAACCAGTTGGAGCATTTGTACTAGCAATGGTTTGATGGTCTTGAACCGAGCGAACATCTGTAGCTACTGTAATCGGGCTCCATGAATCTCCATCATTATCAGACCACTCAACAGTCATTCCGAGTAGAGCATGCATGTCGAATTTCATAATTCGCCCAGTCCACGGGTCTACATACACATACGGGTCGTTAGAATTCGGAACTGGAATCAATGGGTCATATTTATTTTCGCAAGTATAGGAAAGAGCATCGTACATTCCAATCAAATCACATGAAATAATAGCAGTGGAACCTGCAGGACCATTTCCCCATGACGTCATCACCATAGTATCGGTTTGGGTAATCCCCATAGTTGGCTCGAATGTTGACATCCCTATTCCGTAATAGGTTCCCGTAGCCTCAAATGGCATATTTCGTTCATTGAATTCAAATCCTTCATCGCCCCACGCATCTACTGCATCAGAAAAATGGTACCATGTCAGTTCAGGCCTATCAAAATTCCAAACGCTTGGGGCCTCAATCATTTCCGCTTCCTCTTCTTCCCCAAAGCATCCAGTAAGTGAGGCACTTACTATCAGTAGGGCTAGACACAAAGTCCTCATTTAATCACCTTTAAACAAATCAGCACCGAGTAGTGGTAATAAAACTGATGCATCTCCTTCGACACAAACATTTGGTGCTTCTGCTCTCATTTTTCCCCAAGAAATCGCCTCTTTGAGGCGGGCGCCAGATAAGGAGCCATCGAATTCTGGCGCTGTAGTGATGTATACTGCACTATCCAGTCCGCCACGATATTGGTTCCACCAAATGACATGGTGTTTTGAGATTCCTCCGCCGACCATGAGAGCATTTGAAGTTTTTACATCCCAAGTCAGGTCACTTAACACCTGTTGGTCAGCAAGAGTATCGATGTGAAAGTCGCGATATTTCTGCCTAAACATGAATAATTGGGCTCCAACGCTACCATCTGTTATACCTGGAATGACAGCAGGAATCTTATGTTTTGCTAGCCAATAGATCAATGAATTCTCATCTTTCATTCTTTTTCCGATTTCCCAAATGAGGTGAATGCTTCCAAATCCTAGCCATACATCAGATCCTTCCTTTCCAGTTGATTTGATTCTATCATTTCTTATGTCCTCCAGAATTGGCATGAGAACACTTTCAATGACCTCTCCGTAGCTAGAATTTGGCACAACAACATTCCCTAATCGCATTAAATCGACCTTCCCAAGTTCGATATCATCAAGTTCAAATGCTCCATGATAATAATTTGCAAAACTTCGAGCAATGTCATGGTCTAAAGTGCCACATGTGGTAGAAATAATGTTGAACGCTTTCCTTTTTACAGCCTCAACGAAGAACCCCCTGGTTCCAGTTGCGCACAAACAAGCAGGAAATGATAGCCAATTGAGCGTTTCATCGGGATTTGAATGGGTACTCTGATCAATCATTTCGCTAAGGAGGTCTCTTGCTTTTGCAAGCTTTGTAGCCGTGAAACCACCTGATGTAGACATCTGGTCGATAAGGGATTTTGGGGATGTAATGGAGCCAAATTCATAATCTTGAACGACCTCATGGAAGTTTGAAGGGTCAATCGTCATATTGCTGCCTGTTCAAAGAGGCTCATCAATCTCCCGTTGTTCTTCTTCCAATTCATACATCAAATCACGTATCATCGCTGCCCTTTCAAAATCTAACTCGGCAGCAGCGGCATTCATCTCTGATTTTAATTCCTCAATTGAAAAATTCAAAACCTCAATTGGCTGCTCCACTTTTAATCCAGATCTGTAATCCGCTTGGATTCTTTGAAGAATACTTTCATTGCCTGAATGACTTGATTTACCGCTTTTCTTTGAAGTAAGCCTCTTTCCTCCCGTTTGGGCCATTGAAAATTCATTTTCCTCTCCTAAAACTGGTTTTGCTTTTTTGATTGTAGTTGGTGTTATTGAATGTTTGATGTTGTGTGCATGTTGCCTTTCTCTGCGTTCCAGAGTTTGTTTGATTGAAGCAGCCATCGCATTAGAGACGTTATCTGAATAGAGTAGGACTTGGCCTTCGGCATTGCGTGCTGCTCTTCCGATCGTTTGCAGTAAACTTCTCTCATTACGAAGGAATCCTTCTTTGTCAGCATCAAAAATAGCAACAAGGCTTACTTCGGGTATGTCCAAGCCTTCTCTTAGCAAATTGATTCCTACGATTACATCAATTATTCCCAATCGGAGTGCATTGATGATCTCTGTCCGTTCAATTGTATCGATGCCGCTGTGCAAATAGTGTGCTTTGACACCCATGCTGTTCAAGTATTCAGAGACTTCTTCAGCGAATCGAATGGTGAGCACAGTCACAAGCACACGCTCATCTTTCTCGATGCGTTTGTTGATTTCAGAAAGTAAGTCTGAGACTTGCCCTTCCGTTGGACGGACTTCTATTTTGGGGTCCAGTAGACCGGTTGGTCTTAATTCCATTCTCACAATACCATCAATCATCTGAAGCATATCATACATTGATTCTGCATCTTCACGTTTTTTATTTACTGCTGGTGCGGAAACCCCTCCTCCTCCAGTAATGTGCTGCAACCCATTAGGGATCGGTTGCCTGGTTATTTCACAGAGATGCTTCAACTCTCTTTCACCCGGAGTTGCAGAAACATATACCATCTGTGGAATTAGTTCCTGGAATTCATGAATTTTTAGGGGGCGATTTTCTGCTGCAGATGGGAGGCGGAAACCATGTTCAATCAGGTTTTCTTTTCGGCTTCGGTCACCCCTGTACATACCGCCAACTTGTGGTAGAGTTACATGTGATTCATCCATGATGACGAGAAATCGATTCGCATCTCCATGAAACTGTTCTGCGCTCGACGCAAAAAAATCCAACAAGCAGTATGGTCTCTCTCCAAAGTCTCTTCCGTCAAAATGCATAGAATAATTCTCAACCGAGGTACAGTGTCCTATTTCTCTCAGCATTTCTAAATCATATTGAGTTTTTTGCTCGAGGCGATGAGCCTCTAAATCCATTCCTTTTGACCTAAAGTGTGCAATTCTTGCATCTAATTCTAATTCTATGGCTTCAAGAGCTGCCTCATGCCTTTCAGGACTGGTCATGAAGAATTCCTTTGGGTGAATCCACGCTTCATCTAACTCATCCAAGACGTCCCATGTTACAGGATCACAGACGCGAATACGTTCAATTCCTTCGAGTCCAAACTGGATGCGAATCGGATCATCTCTACTGGGCATCCAGACATCGAGATTTTCTCCTCTCAGTCGTATTTCCCCCCTGGCTATGTCGGTATTCACTCTACGATATTGTAAGGCAACTAATTCCTTAACTAATGATTGGGGTTCTTTTTGATCCCCGATTTGAATTTGACAATGATGCTGTAAGAAAGTTTCAGGGGGGTTGAGGCCATAGATGCACGATACGGATGATACGACAATGCAATCGGGCCTTGTGACAAGAGAAGCAACGGCTGCAAACCTTTCTTGTTCAACCCGTTCGTTGATTGAAAGCTCTTTGTCGATGTAAAGGTCTCTTTTTGGCAAATATGCTTCGGGTTGGTAATAATCATAATGGCTTACAAAATACTCAACAGCATTTTCTGGGAAAAGGCCAGCCATTTCGAGATACAACTGTCTTGCAAGTGTTTTGTTATGGCTGATGATCAGCGTTGGCATCTGCACTTTCTCAATCAGATTGGCCATGGCAAATGTTTTCCCGGAACCTGTGACGCCGAGAAGAACACAACGTTCTTGGGAATTTTCTAATTGAACTTTTAAATTTTCAATTGCATTTTCTTGCTCACTTGAAGTATTATATTCGGCATGCAATTTAAATTTAGCAATTGAGGTATCTTTGGTAAAGCCATGATTTGAAAGATCTATTTTCAGCGTCATGTAATCTACCTCGGTAGGTACAATCCGCCATTTACGTGAATGACTGCTCCTGTAACATAGGAAGAGTTTTCATTGGCCAAAAATGATACTGTGTGAGCGATATCTGCTGGCATACCAATCCTTCCAAGAGGGACCATCGATTCTCGAAGTTTTCTTTTTTCGGCACTATCTCCAGCGAGAATATCTGTATCAACGAAACCTGGAGCAACAATATTCACTCTTTGGCCTGTTTGTCCAACTCGCATTGCAAGCGATTTTGACCAAATTTCTAGGGCAGCTTTAGATGCAGCATAATCCGCACCATGAGGGCTCCCTCTTGTCCCTAGTTGGCTTCCAATGACAATAATTCGGGCATCGTTATGTAAATACTCACGAATGGTTTCCCAAACCAAAAATGAACCTTCGAAATTGACGTTCATGGTTTTCCTTAGTTGATTAATGGATAATTTTTCTGCCAGCACACGATCATAGCGGCCATGATTGAGAACTAAAACATCTAGACCATGTTGAAACCAAGGATGAGTTCCCATTAATGCAATTTCACGCGAATCCTCACAATCACAATTGAGGGCGACAGCATCCCTTCCCATTGCCCTTATCTCTTCTACAACTAACTCGGCGGATTTACTCGAGGTATTGTATGTCAACATCACATCATACCCGTCTCGAGCGAGTTTTAGGCTAACGGCTGCACCTATGCCGCGTCCTCCGCCGGTTACAAGTGCAACGCCCATAACATTCCGACGAGGTGGTATTTGATGAATTCACGGGATAAACTGAGAGAGGTTGGGAGGTTGCCAATTCTCAGGCTTCATCACTTTACCATCCTCTCTACGTAATACCTTGCCATCGACCAATTTCGCCATATTTGAACGGTGAACTTCAGCAAATGCATCGTCGAAGACATGTTGCATACCATGGTTAATCACAGTTCCTGCAAGTATGTACGCAATATCTGCTAAAGCGTCAAGCACTTCAACAAGATCGCCTCCTCGTGCAGCCTCAGCATACTCAGCGACTTCTTCTTGGAGTAGCTTTATTCTAAGTTCAATCAACTCTTCTGAACCAATCCCTGGGTTTTCGAGTTTTGGAATTTCAAAAGCATTGTTGAATTCTAATAAAGAGGCAATAATGGGGTTCATGATTTTGTGTACATCGCCTAGGCTCATCAACTTTACAGCGTTAATAATGATGATTTTTGGGGAATCATTTCTTTCAAGTTGAACATATCTAAGCAGATGATTCTGTCAAGAAACCAACTCCTAATGCTGCAAGTAGGACCCAACCTGTTGCCATTGATACTCTGAAAAGAGTGGTTTGAAAGTCAGCAAATCGCTCTCTGCGTAGTATGACAAGTATATTTGCAATCGCCATCAATCCCGATGCAACGAGGAATATGGCGTTACTAACTGGGTCTGAAATTGCAAAGCATGCAAACCATATCAGAGAGAGTTGTATTGATGTGCGAGTGACTGCATTTTCGCTAAATGTTGCGGGGAATGAGCGTATGCCATGCTTTCGGTCATGCTCGGCATCCATTCTTGCATAATTAATATCGAATGCAGAAATCCAAAAGGCAACGCCTAAGCAAATAGGAAAAATTGTAGGTGCCCAAAGCCATTGTGATTGGTTCTGAAAATCTCCTGTAATCGATGCCCAGCCGTGTATGTCTCCTGCAACTGCAACCCATGAACCAGCAGGTGCAAGACCAAGACAAAGTCCCAGCCAAAAATGGCAGAGCCAAGTGTAACGTTTGAGGTATGGATAGATAACAAAAACTGCTACAGGTACCCATGACAGCATCAACGCAACCCGATTAAGCATGCCAGCACTGATCACCAAGGTTAGCATGAATACTCCTGCTAGAATCCATGCGGTCTGGATACGCATGGTTCCTGCGACTAGGTGCCTGTTCATTGTTCGAGGATTATGAGCATCGATTTCTCTATCAATAATCCGATTTAGTGCCATTGCAAGACCTCTTGCTCCAATGGCAGCGAGAAGAATCCAAAATAAATCAAAGCCAGGTTCAAGGTCAAACTGATTGAGGGCTATCATGTAACCAATTAATACGAATGGAAGGGAAAAGAGTGTATGTTCAATTTTGACAAATTCCATGACTTGCTTGAATCCCATTCAATCACATCATGAGGTTTTCTGGCCATGGTGGTAAATCAAATTTCTCGATGGAATCGAGGGTTTCTGGGTCGTGGAGCGTTATGGCTGGCCAGCGTCTGGTTGGTAATGGCCCTTCCGTGGAAGGGATTGGAGTAGTTGCATCCCAAGTAATAGTTTCATCATCGATGTAAAGACCCCGTGCAACATCAAACCGAGAGGTAAGCTGCCACAGCAAACGCCGATGAACTCCATTCCCATGCAAATTTAAATCGTTATCAGTGAGAAAAAGCCAACGTATTGAATTCTTAGAATCTAATTGCAAAATTGAATCTTTCAATTGAAGAATTTGTTTTCTCTGCTTCTCTGCCATGACTTCATCCGGCCAATCTTGGCCAGTTCTCGCTTTTGGTGAGCCATCAATATCGGTGGTTACCACAATCATATTCGGACGTAGTTTCATGGCATCAGTTACGAATTCCAATTGCAAAATTGAATCCATAGTTTCTGAAGCGATTTCTGGGGTCTTTTCGTCACCTCTTCGCCATTCGGGCGTTAATTCTGTTCCTGAACCTTCCAATGGTTGTGCAGAAGAACGTGGATCTGTTTCGATGATTGAGGTTGCATCAATAAGCAATTTATCGTGAACATTTTCATAGGGGCTTGCGGCTTCCAATGAATCTGCAACCATGCCTGGTAGCACAATGAGATCTTTACTCGGCTGGACTTTATCGTTGAGTGCATCTAAAAGAGCATGAAGATCGTCAGGCTTCGAATCCACAGCGATCATGATCTTTAGAAACATCATCTGTCCGGCGCCCATTAAACCAAGGCAGGTTTTTCTGGCTTGACGAGGAAATCGTTGCTTAGACTGGACGATAGCAAGATTGTGGAAGCCCGTTTCCAAAGGAAGGTGTACGCCAAGCACATCACGATGTTGAAAGTTTAACACAGGGGTAAACTGTTTTCCAATGGCTTCCCCGAGATAACCATCTTCCATTGGAGGCTGGCCTACAATTGTAGCCGGCAAAATTGGGTTTCTTTTCGCCGTGATTGCTGTGATATTCAATACCGGATATTGACCGGTGAGCGAGTAAAACCCGAAATGGTCACCAAAAGGCCCTTCTGTTCTTGTTTCACGCGGGTCACACCATCCTTCAATCACGAAATCTGCGTCCGCAGGTACCCACAAATCTTGGGTTTTGGCCTTTGTAATTCTCAAGCGCCTTTTTCCGATAAATCCTGCGAACATATACTCTTCTAAATTGTCAGGTAATGGCGCTATGGCGCTAAAGATTAATTCAGGGGGTCCACCGATGCATATGGCAACGGGCATCTTACCGTCTGGATAAGCTTCTGCGTGCTCTGCGCCGTGTTTGTGAATTTGCCAATGAAGACCGACTTCCTTGGGGCCATGAATTTGAGCCCTGTACATGCCCAAATTATGCTCTTTGGTTTTCGGATTTCGAGTGACTACTAACGGTAATGTGATGTACCTTCCGCCATCCATAGGCCAGGTTTTTGGAATCGGCAATTTTGTGATATCAAGGGGGAGAGTTTGCCGTTGACATTTCCCTTTTCGGACCTTTTTTGGAGGTAGGGACAAAACGTCACCGAGGAGACTTAATCCAGTCCAAGGTTTCCGAATCAAAGTCTTGATGTCCGGCTTCATAATTTGAACCAATCGATCTCCAATTTGCGTAGCGTGAGAAGCACTGAGCGCTCTTTGAACTCTCTCAGGCGTCCCGAATAGATTCATTGCGAGTGGGAATGGACTGATGCTACCATCAGGCAGCTTTGGTTTCTCAAATAAAACAGCCTTTGATTTGTTTTTTACCAGTCTGTCGGCGATTGCCCCCGCCTCTAATTCAACTGCCACTGGCTCTGTTATTCGAAGTAATTCATCGCGAATCTCCAAATCCCGAACCCATGCTTCAAGGCTTTTCCACGCCACACCCCTCCCTGATGCTCATCACCAATGAAGCCTTGTGAATATCCGTGGGATTGATGGACTTGCAGGAACTGCAAGTATCATGCCCGACTGTGACGTCCTCGTGATTGGTGCGGGACCCGGAGGCGGTTCGGCAGCACTCACCGCATCACGGAAAGGGTTGAGCGTGATTGTAGTTGAGGCTGATCCAGAGGTTGGAACGCCCGTTCATTGCGGTGAATGCTTGAGTGACCTAGCGGTACAAAATCTCAATCTGGATTTGCCCGAGGAGGTTATAGCATTGAGGTGCAAAGGCATTCGTGTCATATTTCCTGACGGGACTGAAAAGAAATTAACGGAATCGGGATATGTGCTTGAAAAGCACTTATTCGAACGTTGGCTAATCGATCAATCAATTGAAAAAGGTGCGAATTTACATCGTAATCACCGAGTCACATCTATGGAGAGAATTTACAATAAGGAAAATCAATTTACCAATTGGAAAATTGATGGGAAAGGGGATCAGTTTCCAATCACTTGTAAAGCGGTTGTAGATGCAAGCGGAGTGTCCGGAGTTGCCTCAAAATTACTCAAAATGCCTTCTGAAGTAGAAGTGATTGCTGGATTCCAATATGAAATGCTTGAGGTGCCAAATGACGGATATCTCGATTTCTATCTGTGGCCTGAATATTCTCCTCACGGGTATGTATGGATGATTCCCAAAGAAAAAGGAAGGGCGAATGTTGGATTGGTAACGACCGACAAAAAGGGAGCGGTGAAATATCTCAATCAGTTTATCGATGACACCTACCTCAAAGATAATCCAACAACAAATCCTCCTTGGAGAAAAGAAGGTATGAAAATTAAGCCATTTGGAGGAACAATTCCAATTTCCGGCCCGCGCTCTGTAACGGTCGGTGATGGTCTGATTTTAGTTGGGGACGCAGCAGGTTTTACTTCACCTTTGTTTGAAGGAGGATCTCATCTAGCACTTTGGTCAGGTCGGGAAGCCGCAGAACTTTTGGCTTCTGCCATCCAAGAACAGGATTTGTCCAAACAGTATCTCTCCGCTTATGAGAAAGCATGGAAAAAGCGATTTCCACCCTATGAAAAAATATTGAAGGGCAAGAATGCTTTGTATGCACTTTCTGACAAAGAATTATCAAATATGGCGCGATGTTTACCCGAAGAACTTGGTAACATGTCCGTTTTCGATAAATTATGGATTGGTTGTAAACTTCTCATTCGTCATCCAATGCTGTACACAAAAAGGGTCATCAGCGTATTATTATCCTTTGGATACAGTCGAGCTAAACATTTTGGTTGGTGAAATCATGTATTCTCTATTGATTCCATTGGCGATTATAGCGTCAGTTTTCTGGATTTTTCGTCCAGAATTCGTACGTTGGGTCTCTCTCATCATCGCTCTACCTTTTTTTGGTCTGGCTTTTGCATTTATGCTCAATGACACATCATTTCTTCATGTAGCATCAAACGGAGGAGAAAATCTTCCCCTGAAATATCGATTTGCAGCCACGTGGTCCGCTCGAGAAGGGCCTTTGTTACTGTGGGCAGCATGGATGGCATTATTGGCGCATTTGTATGCAAAGCCAATGATTGGAGAATCCAAATTCCTAGCCTCTATCCGTTTGAGGTTCATGGGAGGATTCGCTCTAACCTTACTTTTTCTAGGGGCTATGATGGAGCCATTTCAAACCACTCCGACGGGTTTTCAAGGAAGAGGGTTGAATGAATTATTACAAACAGATTTGATGGTCATT
>MDTE01072659.1_pt1 | contig 49887 bp, 50 predicted proteins | sample 811231 | NCBI WGS metagenome assembly MDTE01 (sample SAMN05326651, study PRJNA326480) | marine metagenome | isolation source: seawater | place: Indian Ocean: Red Sea | collected 2010 | reverse complement strand
TCTCAGAAATTGTTAAAACTTACAGAAATTATTTTAAAAGTTTAAATCTAGATTATACCGCTCTTATTGTTTCTCTTTTTTATAAAATAAAAAATGTCTAACAAATACTATATAACAACACCAATTTATTATGTAAATGACAAACCTCATATAGGCCATGCGTATACTTCTGTTGCTACAGATTTTATTGCAAGATTTATGTCTCTCAAAGGATATGATGTGAGATTTCAAACTGGAACAGATGAACACGGACTAAAAATACAAAAAGCTGCTGAAGCAAAAAAAATAGATCCTATTGAACTTTGTAATCAAAACTCAAAAATTTTTAGAGATCTTACCGTTTCATTAAATTTATCAAATGATGATTTTATAAGAACTACTGAAAAAAGACATATTGATGGTGCCTCATATTTATGGAAACGACTATATGAAAGAGATCAAATTTATTTAGGGAAATATACTGGATGGTATTCAATAAGTGATGAAACTTTTTATAATGAAAAAGATTTAGTAAAACAGAGTGATGGTTCATATAAAACTATCACAGGTGGTCCAGTTGAATGGATTACTGAGAATTCATATTTTTTTAAACTTTCAGAATGGTCTGATAAATTGCTAGATTTGTATGAGAATAATCTAAATTTTATAAGTCCCGCATCAAAAAGGAATGAAGTTATTAAATTTGTAGAGTCAGGTTTGAATGATCTGTCTATATCAAGAACATCTTTTAAATGGGGCATAAGAACACCAACAGATGAATCCCATATTATGTATGTATGGTTAGATGCATTAACGTGTTACGCGAATGGAATTAATTATCTAAATGAAAATGAAAATGGCATGAAGGATTATTGGAATAATGTAGTACATATCGTTGGTAAAGATATTTTAAGACATCACGCTGTATATTGGCCTGCATTTTTATTGGCAGCAGAGTTAGATCTACCTAAAAAGATATTTGCTCATGGATGGTGGACAAACGAAGGTAATAAAATTTCAAAATCTTTAGGCAATGTAATAGATCCAATTGAAATTATTAATAACTACGGCCTTGATCAGTTTAGATATTTTTTACTAAGAGAAGTTCCATTTGGAAATGATGGGGATTTTTCACAAAGTGCTTTAATAAATAGAATTAATAGTGATTTAGTAAACGATCTTGGAAACTTATGTCAAAGATCACTCTCAATGATAGAAAAAAAACTAGACTCAACCATACCTCAAATGAAAAATAAAGGAAATGAAGAGAATATTTTAGATAAATCATGTGAAGAATTGTTAATCAAAGGCTCAGATTTCATAAATGAATTTAAAATACATGATTATATTAGACTTGTTTGGGAGCACATCGGTAAAGTAAATAAATATTTTAACGACAACAAACCATGGGAATTAGAAAAAAATGACAATGAAAAATTTTTAAATGTATTAGCTGTAACAGCTGATCAGATTAAAAATATAGCAATATTAATTAATCCAATTATGCCTCTTACATCATCGAAAATATTAGAAATAATGAGTGTTTACGAAACTGAATTATCATTTGAAAAAATGAAAAGTATAAAATTGTATGGTAATAAATTATCGAATGTAAATCATTTATTTAATAGGATTCAGTCATGATAATTGATAGTCATTGCCATTTAATATCAAGTAGATACGAAAAACCAATTCATGAAATAATTAATATATGTAAGGCTTGCAATATCAGTATATTATTAAATATAACTACTAAAGAACAAGAATTTGACGAAATTTTAAAACTTAGTAATGAATATAAGCAAATTTATAATAGCGTAGGCATCCATCCTCATGAAACAGAAAATTTAGATACAAGTATTTTTGGCAAAATTGATGAAATCATCAGAAGTAATAAAAAAACTGTAGCAGTGGGAGAGACAGGTTTAGATTTTTATTATAATCATAGTAAAAAGAAGGATCAAATTAAGTCTTTTGAAAATCACATTGAGGTAGCATTAGAACACGACTTGCCGATAATTGTTCATAGTAGAGATGCCGAAAAAGAAACAAAAGATATTCTTTACTCACACATAAAAAATTCTAATCTGTCAGGTGTCATTCATTGTTTTACTGGGTCTGAGAAATTTGCAAGAGAGATGATGGATATTGGTTTTTATATATCATTTAGTGGAATTATTACATTTAAGAACTCATTATATCTTAGGGAAATTGTCTCTCTAGTTGATAGGGATAAAATTTTAGTAGAAACAGACTCACCATTTTTAGCTCCAACACCTAACCGTGGAAAGACTAATATTCCAGCATTTATAGTTCATACAATTAGACAAATCAGTGATATTCTAAAGATTGATGAAGCAGATGTAGAAAAGATTACCTCTGATAATTTTTTAAAACTATTTAGGAAGGTAGATGCTATCTCTATAATTTAATTAACATGTTAATAAATGTACCAATATCAATAGGTGAGCTTTTTGATAAGATATCAATCTTAGATATTAAGACAAAAAAAATTAAGAATAAGGATGATTTAAAATTAATAAAGTATGAATTGTCTAAATTAAAAAAAATAACAAAGTTAAAGGGTTTAACAAGTACTAAAATCAAAAAAAAATACATTCTTTTAAAATCAATTAATGAAAAGCTTTGGAATATTGAAAATAAAAAAAGAGAATATGAAAGACAAAAAAAATTTGATAAGAGTTTTATCGAACTAGCAAGAAAAGTATATATTTTTAATGATAAACGAGCACAAATTAAAAAAGATATAAATCTTTTGTCTGGATCAAGTATAGTTGAAATAAAGTCTCATAAGTAAAAATTGAAGTTGAAAAAAAAAGCATTAATAACGGGTATTACAGGACAAGATGGGGCATACTTAAGTGAGCTTCTGCTCAATAAAGGGTATGAGGTAATAGGTACATCAAGAAAAATAGTCTCAAATTATAATTGGAGACTAAAGCATTTAAAGATTAATAAAGATGTTAAAATATTGAAGATTGATAGTTCAGATGAAAATAAAATTAAAAATATAATAAAAAACGAAAGCCTAGATGAAATATACAATTTATCTGGAATAAGTTCAGTTTCAGATTCATTCAAAAATCCAATTAAAACATTTAAAGCAAACACAATAAGTTGTTTGCAAATATTAAATTCTATATATGAAGTTAATAAAAAAATTAAATTTTATCAGGCATCATCTTCTGAAATGTTTGGCAGTAAAAATATAAAATGTGATGAAAATTCATCATTTGACCCACTTAGTCCATACGCGATTTCAAAGTTATCAGCATATCAAATAACGGTTAATTATCGCGAAAACTATAATTTGCATGCATCAAACGGCATATTGTTCAATCATGAATCGCCTCTTAGAGGAACAGATTTTGTATCAAAAAAAATTATTAGCGGCTTATTAAGTTTCAAAAGAAATAAAAGGGGAGTGCTTAAATTAGGCAATATTTACGCTAAAAGAGATTGGGGTCATGCTAGAGATTTTGTGAATGCAATGTATTTAATGTTGCAAAAAAACAAACCTGGCGACTACGTAATAAGTACAGGATTAAATATATCTGTAAAAGAAATGATTAATATTGCATGTAAATTAATTGGTATAAAAGGGAAATGGATTGGTAGGGGTTTAAATGAGTATTACTTATTTGAAAACAAAAAAATAATTGAGATAGATAAAAAGCTTTTTAGGCCGCTTGATATAAAATACATATCTGGTGACTCAAGAAAAGCTAAAACAAAACTCAATTGGAGTCCTTCATATAATATAGAGATGATAATTAACGAAATGATAGAAAAAGAAAAAATTCTAAATTAAATTAGAAATTAATTTTTTTATTTTACCTATTTCTTTTATCTCAATTTGTATGTATTTTTTGAAATTTGGTCTCCATTTATTAAAATATTCTTTTGAATTGTTAGGGATAATATCAATAATTGGTGTTTGATAGATACTAGATATATGCGTTAAAGCCCCATGCATGTGAATAATAAGAGATGAACATTTTGATAAACACATTAGTTCTTCAATATTAGTTTTTTTCAAAAAATAAATATTTTTTTTATTATTAAAATCTGTTGAAAAATTATCGGCGTTAGTTGTTTTGTCATTTGAAAAATATTGAATTAATGACTTATTAATTCTTGTAAACAAAACTCCATTTGTGATAACTAATAAATAATTTCCAACGCTTTTGTTTTTTAAGATATTGATTATAGAAATTAAATGACTCACGTTTCCCTCGTGATCATGCCATTTCTCATCAATATGTATTAAGATAATTTTCTTTGTATTTATATTTAGGAAACTAAATTTATTTTTAATCTGTGATATATTAACAGATTTTGGAATTATGTAATTTAGACTTTTATTTTTAGATTTAAGTGATTTAGAAATTAAATTTGATATATGTGAACCCATCATGGTTTTTGTATCGGAAGATTTGATTTTAGTAGTATTGATAATTTCGTACTTATAAAAAAGATACCTTGAAATTAATAAGGGGTATTTATAAGTTAATTTATTGTTAAACTTACTTAATTTATTAGGTAGTAGGGTATTTATATATTTTGATCTAGATAGTAATGATATTAATAAATTCTTATTATCAACTTTAAGTATATAAGCTTGGAAAAAACCAATCTTTCGTAATTTTTTTATCAGTAAAAAAAATGATTTAATACTATCTATTTTGTCCAGGTTTATTAGGTCATGAATATATTTTTCTCTTTTAAGTATTTTTGCGTATTGGTAATTTCTTCTAGAACAAATTAGAGTAATCTTAGCATTTTTATCATTTGTTCTGATACGTTGAATTGCATCGGTAGATACAATCAAATCCCCAATTCCATCATTCCTAAATATTAAATAATTCATTTAAATCAATATTTTACAGCAGTTTATTAAATTAATATTTTAGTTTAAAGTATAATCTTTGTTTATCTTCTTAATGCGTTGTTTTAACATGTAAATACTGATTTTACATAATATATATTATACGAATTTACACATAAACTAAATGACATATATATTTTAATCTTTATAAACCCCCCCTGCGGTGTCAATATTAATATACAAAATATAAAATCATAGGAGAAAACATATATGAGCGAATATGAAGCATTAAATTTAATGTATTTAGGTTTTACATTTAATGCCATCTACACGCTGGGCTTTATTTTATTTACATGGCTTGGTTTTAGAATGGCGAGAAATATTTATGAGGATTCAACTGCAACAATGCTGGGTAAGGTGTTTACAACAATTTTTTGTCTATTTGTTGCATTCTTTTTTATTCAATCAAATATGATTGGTGGAGGAATATTGCAATCTTACACCTCGATCTTAGTAGAAATGGACTCTGCATCAGGTGAAAGACTCTCTGCTTATGCTAATTCACCAACAATTTTAGGTGGGCCTGTACAAACGATATTTCAAGTATTTATACTAGCTTTTCAACTTGCCATTGTTTGGACTAAGAAGAATTAAATTTAAGTTGGAGGAGCAATAAGACTCCTCCACTTCTAAATATTTTAATTATAAAAATGAATTGGCCAATTATATTTATCTTTTAAACTACTGATGTCTTTATACTTTAAGCAGTCTAACATGTAATTTGTAATTACTCTTTCATTGAAGTCGCTATGCATTTTTTTGTGACCATTATATGCAATTTGTAATGCCTTATCTTTATTATGTTTATAATATTTTATTTTCTCCGATAAATCCTCTACCCCATCAAAATAAATTGCTTCTTCATTAGGTTTCAAAATATCATAGTATTTAGTTTCATTTTCTATAAATACCATTAGTCCATTTCCAAGATACTGAACTATTCTGTCTGATAATCCATATTTTAAAAGAGGTTTTCTTTGCAAACAAATACCCATGTAACAATCTTTAATATTTTTATTGAATTCACTTGCCCATATTGGTTGAACGCCATTCATCCCAAAAAAATTAAAATCAACGTTAGTTAATTTATTTTTTAGAGAGACCATAAATTTCACCCTAGGATCATTTTTTTCTTTTGCGGTATTCTTCTTTCTTAACTTGCCTGTTCCTACTCCGTGTGAAAGTGCAAAGAAAACATCTTTTAAGTGAGAGGTCTGTTCGAATATTTTCAAGTTTTCAATAGTTGAGTCAACAATATTTGGAAAGAAACTGATAAAATTTCCTGATATACACTGTGCAATTTGTTCGTCCGCAGTGGTTGAGTAAATGCCATCTAAAAATTCCGATCTTTTAGATAATTTATTTTTTGTATCATCTAAATGTAAGTTATCAACATTCCATTCAATTATTTTAGATTGGTAATTCTGCCTAATCTCGTCAAGTGTATTTAGATTAATTCTGTCAGCATGACCTAATACTATAAGGTCAGGCAAATAGTTCTTAACAGTGTCTATGAGATCTTTTTGAACACTCAGATTATTACTAATTTTATTAAATATAGATGTCCTCGAACGATCACGATCACTAAAATTGTATACACTGTGACCATTTCTTGTAAAACCATTAGTTATTTTAAAACACTGATTCCAATATAACCTAGCATTATGTTTATCGCCAAAGTTTGAAACATGTAGTATTTTCATGAAATATTACTAATCCATTTATTTATTTGCTCTGCTACATACTCAATCATTTTTGCTTTTATTTCTGGATATATTGGTAAGGAAATCTGTCTATTTGCAATCTTTTCAGATTGTGGGAAATCATTTTTTTTATAACCTAACTTTCGGTAAGGCTTTTGTAAATGGCAAGGTACAGGATAATGATTTCCGGTATTGATATTTTTACTGAGTAAGTACTTCTGTAAATTATCTCTATCTTTTAAAAAAATACTATAAATATGATAAACATGATAATTGCCTTCATCCTCACTAGATTTGAGTAAACTCTTATCAATAAGCTTATTATACATTTCAGCAACCATACGTCTTTTTGAAATCCATTCATTCATTTTTTTTAGCTTTACATTTAAAATAGCCCCTTGTATTCCATCCATTCTATAGTTGTAAGATATCTCATCATGATAATGCTTCTTGTCTTGACCCCAATTTCGCAACTTGATTATTTTATCATTCAGTTTCTTGATATTTGTAATTGCGCAGCCAGATTCACCGTATGCTCCCAGATTCTTACCAGGATAAAAACTAAATGTTGCAACATCACTAATTTGACCAACATTTATATTATGATATGAAGATCCATGTGCCTGAGAAGCATCTTCAATAATTTTTAATTTGTATTTTTTAGCTATCCTTTTTATTTCAATTAGATTGGCACATTGGCCATATAAATGGACAGGAATTATTGCTTTTGTTCTTGATGTAATTTTTTCCTCAATTTTATTGAAATCTATTAGTCCAGAAGGATATAAAGTATCAACAAAAACTGGTTTAGCCCCTGTATATGAAACAGACATAGGGGTAGCAACAAAAGTCATTGCAGGAACTATTACCTCGTCTCCTTTTCCAATGTCTAAGGCATCTAAAGCTAAATGTAGAGCACTAGTGCCTGAATTTACTCCAATAGCAAACTTTGAATTGCAGTATTTTTTAAAATTATCTTCAAAAAGCTGAACCTTTGGCCCTAAAGAATAATTTGAAGATTTTAAAGTTTGTAAAACTTCTCTATCTATATCTTTTTTAATAGAAAGATATTGTGTTTTTAAATCTAAAAATGGAACTTTCATTATGAAATACTATTTTTTTTAATCCAATCTTCCAATATTTTAAAATATTTTCTATCATTAGTGTTTAATTTTATCTTTTTAATTGGCAAATCTCTAATCATTACATCTTTGATTAATTTAATAAGTTTTACGCTAACACCTAATCTTTTTAATTTTATTTCATTAATTTTAATTTTTTTTGCAGGGACTCCCGCGTATGTAGTAAATGGTGGAATATTTTCTATTACAGCAGCGCCCATTCCAATCATTGCACACGATCCAATAGTAATTCCTTGGTGTATCGTTGCCCCCATTCCAATAGTAACATTATTTTTTAAAGTGACTTCACCTGCAAATGCAACATTTGGAGATACATTACACCCTTCTCCCATTTGTACATCATGTCCTATGTGAGTACCCGACATTATCATGGTGTCTTTACCTATTTTTGTATTTCTTTTAATTCCGGCATGAATATGACATAAATCCATAATCACCACATTATCTGCTATGATCAAATTTTTAAATTTAGTAGATAATATCTTATTTTTATTAAAGCCAACATATTGAGGTTGAGTTCCAATTACAGAATTATTGCCAATATAGATATTTCTACCTAATTTTACTCTACCAATAATTGCTGAGGAAGATATGTGATTTTTCATAAACTTATTTTAATCGATTTTCCGCCCTGCTCCATCGAACGATCAGCGCTTTCTAATATTTTCACTATCTTTAATGCAATATGTCCATTGGATATAGGCTGTTTCTTTTTAATAATCGACAAAATAAAGTCTTCAACGGCCTGGGATAGAGCCTCTTTATTTTGAAGTTTTGGTATATTGGTTCCGCCTATTTTATATTTAACTAGATTTTTACTACTGTTCTCATTTTTGATTACATTTACTCCCTTATTATGAACAACGATTTTGTTTTTTTTCTCAAGATCATTATATATAATCATTTTCTTTGAACCTGCTAAAATTGTTTGCCTGATCTTCACAGGCGATAACCAGCTAACATTAATATGTGCAATAAAATTTGAATTATATTTTAATGTCATAAATGCTGAGGTAATCGGTTTAGATGAAAAGTGTTTATGGCCTACCGCTGAAACTGAAATAGGACTATCTTTATATAGATAATTTAAAATTGATAAATCATGCACAGCTAGATCCCAAAGTACATTTATATCGTTTTGAATAAGACCAAGATTTATTCTAGTAGAGTCATAATATAATTTATTACCAAAATTATCTTTTAATGAATAATTTTTTAGAAATTTGACAGCATCAGTATAGAGAAATGTATGATCTACAAACAAAGTCAGGTTATGTTTCTTTGCGCTAGAAATTAATTTTTTACATTTTATTGATGACTCTGCTAATGGCTTTTCAATAAATACATGTTTAAATTTTTTTAATGCATAGGATGCGATTTTATAATGTGTCATAACTGGCGTTGCGATTACACAAGCATCTATTTCACGGTTATTAATTAATTTTTTATAGTCTGTATAGAGATCTAATTTGGGGTGAGTCTTTTTATATTTTTTCAGTAAGGAATTATTTGTGTCACATAATGCTCTAACTTGACATTTACTATTATTTGAAAAATTTCTTAATAAGTTTGGCCCCCAATAGCCTAATCCTATAATTCCTATATTTAGCATCTTTCAATTAATAGTTTTTAATTATCGTATATTAATTATATTTTTATTATGAAGTTACTATTATATTATCACTCAATATGAAACATAGTAATTATAATATTCTGCTTATCACTTTAACTATCAGTCTTTTCTTCGCTTTAACTAAATTTTCATTAAGTAAGCAAGAAAACTTCTCCGTTTTTGCTAAATTGCCCCTATTAGGTGAAATTGAAGTTCAAAATATCAAAACAGATTTTACATCAATGGATGGCAAAACAAAATATTCCTATTACGTAAGTCCGACTAAAATAGTAGATTTTTTTGACGATAAAATAAGCAGTGGCTTTATTCTGGGAAAATTGGAAAACAACATAATTATTACTGAAGAATACTTCTTTAAAACTGAAAAAGAGGATTTTAAAAGAGAAATTCATTTTCAATATCTAGACGGTTTCATAAATGAGATTAATATAGAGCCTAGTTATGATATTTCAAAAATAAGCAATGTATCAGATGTTATGATTCAGGAATCAATTGATCCTGTATCTATGTTTTATTTGATTACAAATTTTAAATATATAAAAAACTGCAATAGAGTCATTAAAGTATACGACGGTAAACGTAGGTATAATCTTATCTTATCAGAACCAATTAAAAATGATCTTAGATATAGTTGTACACTAACACATCAAAAAATAGCTGGTTATAAACCAGAAAAAATCAAGGAAAATAAAAAATATGTGTCTGACCTTATTTTTATAATGAATGAAAATCAATCATTCGAATTTAGTGAAGTATCTCTTAGAAATAATAATATGGATTTAATAATTAGAAAAAACTAATCAATAATGAATTAAACTTGACTTAAACGCCTCAATACCATCGCCGGTATATGCGCTTATAAAGTTTTGTCTCTCTGACTTTACAGGGTATGGGCTAAGATCTACCTTATTATAAACAGTAATCATCTTATCAATTTTAGACTCACAAACATTAGCCATTCTTAAAGTTTCAATTGTAACTTGTTCCTTACTTTTATAATCAATGTCTGATATATCAATGACATTTATTAAAACGTCTGCATAAGTTAATTCTTCAAGTGTTGCTTTGAATGATTCTATTAATTGAGTAGGAATATTATTAATAAAGCCAACAGTATCAATGACTCCAATATAATTATTTTTACCTAAATATACCCTGCCAGTTTTTGTGTCTAAAGTTTCAAACATAACATTTTTACTTGACTGTTTTTTCTTTGTTAGACAATTAAAAAGTTGAGACTTACCGGCGTTCGTATAACCAACTAAAGCAAATGTTTTAAAATTTCTTTTTTTTCTGAGCTTTCTCTGCTGGTTTCTTCTTTTTTTTACTTTTTTTAAAATGCTCTTTATTTTCGTGATCTTTTCTTGAATTAATCTTCTATCTAATTCTATTTGAAGTTCTCCTGGTCCACCAATGAAAGTTGTTCCTCCTCTTTGTCTTTCTAGATGAGTCCATGCCCTTACTAATCTAGATTTTCTATATATAAGATCTGCTAGTTCGACTTGTAGTTTACCTTCTTTAGATTTCGCTCTTTTTGAAAAAATTTCTATTATAATACCAGTTCTATCAATGACTTTTATTTTTAATTTATCTTCTAAATTTTTTTGCTGTCTTGGTGATAATATTGAATTTACAATTAGTAGGTTAATTTTATTCAATACCACATTCTCCCTTATTTCATTTATAATGCCCTTCCCAATCATCGAAGAGGGATTAATTTTCTTTATTTTTATAATGCGTTTAGCTGATATAAAAATTCCTAAATTATTAGTTAGATTTTCAATTTCATTAATTAATTCATTAGATCTATATAGCGCCTCACCATTTAAGGATGGATGCAAAATAAAACTAATATCTTTCTTTCTTATTTTAATTGTATCGCCTCCATATATGACTCTCTAAAAATTTGAGCAAATTTTCCAACTCTACCATTCCCTATTTTATCATTATCTATTTTTATTACAGGCATCACAAATTGTGTAGCACTTGTTATGAAGGCCTCACTAGATTTTTTAATATCCTTTTTATTGAATCTTTTTTCAATTAATTGAATATTTTTATTCTTTAATGATCGAATTAATGTTGTTCTTGTAATTCCCTTTAAAATTGAGCTTGAAGTTGGTGTAGTTATAAGTTTATTTTTGATTAAAATCCATGCATTGCTAGAACTTCCCTCAGTTATATATCCGTTAGCATCTGTCATCCACGCCTCATCACAACCACTTTCTATTGCTTCCTGTTTAGCTAATACTGGTGGTAGTAAATTAAGGGTTTTAATGTCTACTCTTTTCCATCTTAAATCTTCTGTAATTTTAACTTTAATGCCCCTCTTAAATTTTTCATAATAGTTTTCCATTGAGATTCTTTTTGCAGTTATGACTATCGAGGGTTTTGTATTAATTGGAAATTTAAAATCTCTACTCGCAACACCCCTTGAAACCTGCAAATATATAATTCCATTCGTAATATAATTTTTGCGAACTAGATTTCTGATATGAACTAAATAAGCATCTTTAGCAATAGGTGTATCTAATGATATTTCTTTTAATGATCTAAATAGTCGATTTAAGTGATCATCATAATCAACAATCTTTTTATTAATTACTGCAAATACTTCATAAACACCATCGGCGAACTGATAGCCCCTATCCTCAATACTTACTCTTGCTTCTGAATGATCAACGTATGAACCATTTACGTATGAGACTGACGACATTAGTAAGCCTCTCTTATCTTAAATAATTCTTCAGCGGTTTTTAAATCATTCGTCATACATATAAAGAGTACTTCATCATTTTCCTCAAAGAGTGTATCTTTATCAGGAATTATTATTTGATTTGATTTTTTCATTAAGCCTATTCTCATTCCATCTGGTAAATCTGAGTCTTTAATATTCTTATTAAATAACTTTGACGATTTCAAAACCTGGGCATGTATTAATTCGGCCTGATTATTTACGATGGAATAAACTGACTCGATTCTTCCTCTGTGAACATGTTTTAAAATTTTTGAAACAGTTATTTGTCTTGGGTCAATAACTTTGCTAATTCCAAGAACATCTTTGAGTTTATTGTATTCTGAGTTATTTACTAATATAAGAGACTCACAACTATTTTTTCTAGCAACTGCAGATATAATAATATTAGTTTCATCATCATTTGTTAGGGCTAACATCATATCGGCATCTTTTATATTTGCTTCATCAAGAATTGCTTGGTCTAGTCCGTCACCATTTAGTACTAGAGTATTGTTCAACTGATCAGCAATATACCCAGCTCGTTCGTTGCTGCTCTCTATAATGCTTACAGAAATATCAGAATTGTTGTTTTCCAAATCTTTAGCTAGATTAAAACCAATGTTCCCACCACCAATAATAATAATTTTTTTTATTGGTTTATCATTGAAACCAAATGCATTCATCGTTCTCTTGATGTGATTTTTATCTGCTAATATATAAACCAAATCTCCATTTTTTAATTTATCATGTTTTTTCGGAATAAATAAACTTTCTCCTCTATTTATACCTAAAATTGAAGCCCTTAGATCTTTCTCTTTATTCGAGTTTTCCTGGAATAGTTCGTGAATACTGATTAAGTTTGTGTCTATAAGCGGGCAAGTCTCCTTAATTGGCAAACTTAACAATTCGATTTCATCATTTAAAAACGGAACAACGTCGTAAGCTCCTGGGGCTTTCAATTGTCTTTCAATGGATTTTGCAACTTCTAACTCAGGACTAATAATCAAATCTATTGGCATATTTTCCGCGTTATAAAGATCCCTCCATATTGGGTTCAAAAAGTCTTCAGTTCTTAACCTTGCTATTTTTCTTGGTGTTTTAAAAAATGTATGTGCCATTTGACAAGCAACCATATTAATTTCATCTTGTAATGTTACTGCAATAATCATATCGGTTTCATCAGCGCCAGCTTTTTTAAGTACGGATGGATTCGATGCAGATCCATTTATTGTCTTTAGATCAACTTTTTCTCGTATCTCATTTATAAGATTAATAGATTGATCAATAACAGTTACATCGTTCTTTTGTGAAACTAGGTGTCGGGCTATGCTCGTACCAACTTTTCCAGCGCCACATATTATAACTTTCATTTATTTGTTTCTTCCGTGATACCAAGTTGCTTCAATTTTCTATGCAATGCAGATCTCTCCATTCCAATAAATGACGCTGTCTTTGAAATATTTCCATCAAATCTATTTATTTGAGATTGCAAGTAATTTTTTTCAAATACTTTTCTTGCATTCTTTAAAGGTAATGAAATAACATTTTGCTCTGATAAGTTATTACTATCTAAGTTGACATCATTTTCATATTTTTCTCCTAATATTATATACCTCTCTATAATATTTCTCAATTCTCTTATATTTCCTGGCCAGCCATAGTTAATATACTTTGATTTAATAATTGGCTTGAGATCAATAATCTCTCTATTATCTTGAGCAAAAATAGAAGTGAAATAATCAATTAATTCATCTAAATCTTCTAATCTATCAACTAATCTAGGAAGTTCTATTGTCACTACGTGAAGGCGATGAAAAAGATCTTTTCTAAAAGAACCCTCTTCTGATAATTTTTCTAAGTTTTTAATTGAGGAGCAAATTATTCTACATTTTAATTCAATAATTTTATTATCACCAACTTTTGTAAATTGTTTATCAGTTAAAACTCTCAATATTTTTGCCTGAGTTTGAAGGGGCATTTCGCCAACCTCATCAATAAATATAGTTCCATTAGTTGCAGCTTCTAAATATCCGACAGTCTCAAAATTATTATTTGATGAACCAAAAAATTCATTTTCAATATTTTCTGGTTCCATTAACGCTGCATTAATCGCTAAAAATGGACCATCTTTAAAATTTGAATTTTTGTGTATTTCGCGAGCTACAAGATCTTTTCCTGTACCAGAGTCTCCATAAATCATTACTCTGCTTGAGGTTGGTGAAACTTTCTTAATAATATTTCTCACTTTATTTAATGCAACTGAGTTTCCAATAAACTCATAATTAAAGACATTTTTTTGCTTAAGTTGAATATTTTCGTTTTTAATTTCTTGAAGTTCTATAGATCTACTTATTGAAAGCAATAATCGCTCAGAAGTAAATGGTTTCTCTATAAACTCATTAGCACCTTCCTTGATTGCTTGAACGGCCATTTCAATATTACCGTGTCCTGAAATTATTATTATTGGAATTGAGCTGGTTTCTCTAATTTTTTTTAATAATTCAATTCCATCTAATTCAGAATTATCTAGCCATACATCTAGGATTACTAAATCGAACTTATCATTATTTAATAAATCTATTGCTTCGATTGAATTATTGGCAGTTGAAGAGTTATAATTTTCATCATTTAGAATAGCTTTTATATTATTTGTAATATCTACTTCATCATCAATGATTAGAATTTTCTTTAATTTCATATTTTAATATCAAATTTTATTTCTACTTCAGCGCCTTCAAAACCATCACTACGATTTTCAATAGAAAAGTCAGCATTATGATCAAATAATATTTTTTCAACAATGGCAAGACCTAGTCCAGACCCTCCAAGTCTTTTTTTCGTTGTGAAATATGGTTTAATAAGTTCATCTTTTTCATATTTTAGGCCAATACCATTATCTTTAATTAATATGAATAATTGATTATTTAAAATTTTAGTTTTAAAGGTAATTTTCCCATCATTCATGCTCTTTTCTTCAATAGAGTGTATAGAGTTGATAATTAAATTTTGAAATACTCTTGAAATCTGAGATTTATCAATTTTGATTTCAAAAAATTTTTGCTCAAAATTCTTTTCAAATACAATGGACTGATTATCATTTTTGTAGTCATCAATAATATCATCTATTATACTATATATATCTTCGTTTAGTAATGTGGGATTAGGCAACCTTGCAAAATTAGAAAATTCATCAACTAAATATCCAATTTCACTGACCTGCCTTCTAATTGTACTTAAGCATTCGTTTATATCTTTATTATCAATACTTAATCCGATGATCTTTTTTTCTAATCTTTCAGATGACAATTGTATAGGAGTTAAAGGATTTTTAATTTCATGGGCAATTCGTCTAGCAATATCAGACCATGTTTCATGTTTTTTAGATATAAGAATTTGTTTTCTTTGCCTAAGAATATCGTTACTCATCTTATTAAATGAGTCAACTAACCTATTAAGTTCTATATAATCATCTGTTTTTGTTATTTTATCATCATATGATCCCCTACTTATGTTATTAGTTGCTGTTATTATACTCGAAAGTGGCGAAACTATTCTTTCAGCTAATTTCAAGCCAATGTAAGTTGACATTAGTATTAAAATTAATGAAATAACGATATAAATTAATACAAAAATTAAACTTATCTGGTCTCTGTTGTTCTCAAGGAAATTATATTCATTTCTAGCTGATACCGTGTCATTAAGCGCGCTTATTACATTTCCATCCATAGATCTTCCTGCAAATAGATAGAAATTTTCGTAATTTTTAAGTTTAATTAAAGCATATACTCTATTTACTTGAGTTGAAGACATTATGGTCATTTCACCAGCGTCAGCTCTAGAAAATAAATTTTCTGGTGGACTATATAATAATTTATTATTTTCGAATGCTTTAGTTATAATTTTACCACTTCTATTAATTATATATGCTTCTGGCAAAGATCTAACTAAAGATTGTGTACGCAAAGCTAAAGTTAACTTATTTATATCTTTTGAAAAAATATCACTTGAAGTATTGAGGTCATTATACATAGCGTATACATCACCTTTAATAGTTTCTTTATGTTCTTCCAGATAGCTTTCAGCAACAAAAACAGAATTATTAATTACATTGTTTATTTTAGAATTAAACCAATCATTAATTCCAAAATTTATAAGTATTAAACCAATAAGCCCAAGAATAATTGAGGGAGTTAAAGCAATTAATATAAAATAAAGAGAAAATTTACTATTAAGTGTACTGATTTTTTTTCTTCTTACACGTAGTATAATTGGAAATAAAAGGTAAGCTAAAGAGCATATTAATATTATTATAAATATTGAAGCAAAAAGTATATAAATATTAGAATACTCTAAATTGCCTGATGTATTAGTTCTTTGATTAAAAAGTACTAGGAATGAAAGACCAAGAAAAACAAAAGAACCTATTATTAAAAATATAATTCTAAGATTTAAAAAAGAAAAATTAATATGTTTGTTATTCATTCTAAATAAATATTACGTTATAAATTAAATTATTATTCAATAATGATAAAAAAAAAGAAAATTGCCTGCATTATATTAGCCTCTGGGAGTAGTAAAAGGTTTAGCCTTTCAGACTCAAAGCTTTTTTATAAAGTATATGGTTTATCAATTATTGAGTTTACTCTAAAAAACATATCAAAACACATAAATAAGAGCTCCATATACATTACTATACCTAAAAAAATAACAAAAAACGAAAAAAATATATTATCAAATTATACCACCAATGATTTGATCTATGGCTCCAAAACTAGGTTCAAAAGTTTAAAAAAGGCTCTAATTTCTATTAAAAATTGTAATTATGATCTTCTAATGGTGCATGACGCAGCAAGACCAAATACCCCTCACTATATGATAGAGAATATGCTTAAAGCCATGAAATCAGGTAGGTATGACTGTGCCTTACCATGCTCCAGAGTTGAAGATACACTACGAGAAAATCTTAAAACTGTAAACAGAAACAACTATATGTCTTTTCAAACGCCGCAGATTTTTAAATATAAATTGTTTAAAAATAACATTGGCAAAATAAATAATGATCCAACAGATGATTATGGTGTAATTGAAAAAAATAAAAATAACAAAATAAAATTTATTAAATCAGAAAAAGAAAATTTAAAAATAACTACGTCCAACGATATTAAGTTATTTAAGAAATTAGCAAGTAATAAATTGGCATATGGAAATGGTTTTGACATACATAAGTTAACAAAAGGAGACTCGTTATGTTTAGCGGGCTTAAAAATAAAATCAAATTTTAAAGTAATTGGTCACTCTGACGGTGATGTTGTTTTGCATGCAATTATTGATGCATTATTAGGAGCCAGTAATAATGGTGATATTGGAAAATATTTTCCACCACTAAAGAAATATAAAAATATCTCGTCATACATATTATTAAATAAAACAAAAAATAAAATTAACTTTGAGAGTATGTTTATTGAAAATCTAGATTGTACTATCATCTGTCAGAAAATAAGACTTGAGAAACACAAAAACCTAATTAAAAAAAATATAGCAGGCTTATTAAATACCCATATAAATAAAATAAATGTAAAAGCCAAAACGAGCGATAATATTGGAATTATTGGCAAATCAAAGGCCATTGCATGTTGGGTAACAATTAAAACAATTCAGTTATGAAATCATTCACCAAAATATTTGTTACTATATTTGGTATTGGATACTTCCCATTTGCCCCAGGAACACTAGGCTCATTAATTGCAGTTCTTATTTGGTTTATATGTATTAAATTTTTCTCAATCTATTATTTTTATTTAATTATAATAATCATCTCTTTAGTAGCCTTCGTAATAGTTGATTTTTACTTGAAATATCAAAATAAAGATGACCCTTCAGAGGTTATAATAGACGAATTCATTGGCCAATCAGTTCCATTAATATTTATTTTTGAATATAATATTTATTTAGTACTTCTCTCGTTTTCAACGTTCAGATTGTTTGACATATTCAAAATTTATCCTGTAAATAAAGCTGAAGAATTAAATGGTGCCAAAGGAGTAATTATGGATGATATAATTGCTGGCATTTACTCCTTATTGGTAATTATGGCGTATAAAATTATAATAACTATATGAATGCACAATATTTAAACAAAATTAAAAAACTAAGAAGCACGAAAGAATTTAACATTGCCGTCGCAGAGTCTTGCACTGGAGGCATGTTAAGCTCAAAATTGTCAAGTCTCAGTGGATCATCTGCGTTTTTTTTGGGTTCGATAATAGCTTACTCAAACAAATTAAAAATAAAATTATTGAATGTTTCAAATAAAACCCTTGAGAGATATGGTGCGGTGAGCCATCAAACTGCTCTTTCAATGGTAAAAGGATTGGCAAAAAAAACAAATAGTGATGTATTAATTTCTATTACAGGAGTTGCTGGTCCAAAAGGAGGTAGTAAAAAAACTCCTGTAGGATGTGTAATTTTTGGATTTGGAATTAAAATTAAAAAAAAATATGAATATTTTACGGTCAAAAAAATTTTTAAAAAAACAACGAGAAGGCAAATTCAAATAAATAGCACTAAATTCGCATTGATAAAAATAATTAAATTAATAAATAAAATTTAGTAAATTTCTTCTGCGCGGCTTAAAAATGCCTCTACCATTTTTTGAAAGGCTAAATCAAAAAATTTTTTCATAAGTATATCAAAAAAAGAATTATTTAATTCAAAGTCAATATCAAAAACTATTTCACAGTTATTTTGATCTACTTCAGTAAAATTCCAATTATTATCTAAGTAATTAAATGGGCCATCTAGATTTTTTACATGAATATTTGTCTTATCATGGAAAAGATGCACTTCGCTTCTATAAGTATAAATAAACTGATCATAACCAATTTCCAAATCTGCAATAATAACGTCTCTGTCATGATGGCCTTCTCGGCTTATGATTTTAGAGTCATTACACCATGGAAGAAATTCATTGTAAGAGTCAATGTCTGAAACCAAATTAAACATTTGATCTTTGTTATATGGTACAGTTTTTCTTTCTTGATGCTTAGGCATTATTGCTATTCACAATTTTTTTTAATTTTTCAAAGTCTTTGCTTGCGTGAAAAGAAGAACGAGTAAATGGTGAGGAAGAAGCTATTTTAAATCCCCTACTCATAGCTTCCTCATATAATTTATTAAAATATTCAGGTTTATGATATTCAATGACTGGATGGTGATTTTTTGACGGCCTTAAGTATTGTCCTATCGTAATAAAATCAACATCATTAAATCTTAAGTCGTCCATTAAATTCTTAATCTCAGAAAATGTCTCACCAAGCCCAATCATTATTCCAGATTTAGTAAATACGTTTGGACATATTTCTTTAAACGATTTTAGAATATCTAATGAATGATAATAATTTGCGCCTGGCCTAACAGAACTATAATGTGACTGAACTGTTTCTAAATTATGATTGAAAACATCAATTTGACATTCAGATAGCAAGTCTAATGCGTTAATTTTATTTTTAAAATCTGGGGTTAACACTTCAATTGTCGTATTTCTACATGTAAATTTTATTTGATTAATTGTATCTACAAAATGCGTTGCTCCCCCATCAGGCAAATCATCTCTATCCACTGACGTTATCACAACGTGGTTTAAGTTGAGTTGCTTTACCGCATTAGCCACCCTAAATGGTTCCAATGGATCAACAGATTGAGGCTTTCCAGTTTTAATATTGCAAAAACTGCATGATCTTGTACATGTATCGCCTAAAATCATAAAAGTAGCATGAGATTGTTCCCAGCAATTAGATAAATTTGGGCATAATGCCTCTTCACAAACGGTTATAATTCTATTTTTCTCTAATTTATTTTTTGTTTCATTGATCTTATGGTTCTTTATTGGAACCTTAATCCAATCAGGTTTTTTTGGACTTTCAATGCAAGAGAAATTTTTTCTTAAAAGTGATTTTGATAAATTATTTGACATTTATTTGTAATAAACAAATAAAGAATTATCTTAAAATTTCAAGAGGATACTGTTAATCAAAAAAAATTATATATTCATTTGTCTTGCCGTAACCAAGAACATTTCTAATTTGCTCATCAATTAAATCACTATTATCATCAAGTTCTACTAATGTGGAAATTTTAGCTTTGTAGAGATTATTGTTATTTCTTAAATTATCTATCTCACTTTGCAAGGACGATATTTCAATATCTAGTCTTGAATGAGCCAAAAGGCCATTATTTCCGTCAAATATATTAAAAAATAAATAAATTATAATTAGTGGAAAGAAAAAATAAGGATAATATTTAGAAATTCTTGCCTTAAATAAATCATAGTAATTCATAAGTAATTAAAGAATCACAATTAACGAATCACTACAATTTCAAAGATTATTAAAGGTAAAAAAAAATTAACAAATACAGTTTTTGGACTCTTTTTGTTCTATTTCAGTAAGAGAAATTAATAAAACTTGTTGATTTTCAATGATTTTTTTAATTGTAAATTTTCTTCAATTCTTAATAATTGATTGTATTTCGCAATTCTTTCTGATCTAGACATAGAGCCAGTTTTAATTTGACCTGAATTTGTTGCGACTGATAGGTCAGAAATAAAAGTATTTTCTGTTTCACCAGAACGGTGTGAAATTATTGTTTCCATGCCATTTGATTGTGCGATTTCTATTGCTTGCATTGTTTCTGTTAACGTGCCGATTTGATTAGGTTTTATTAATACAGCGTTTGAAGTTTTAGCTTTTATACCTTTATCAATTAATTTTGTATTGGTTGTATATATATCATCGCCAACAATTTGGATTCTGTTGCCAAAATTATTATTAAAATTTGACCATGAATTCCAATCATTTTCAGAAAATGGATCTTCTACAGAAATTATTGAATAATTGTCACACAATTTTATCAAGAACATTGAAAATTCATTGCTGGTCAATAATTTTTTTGAAGAATTAAGTTTATATCTTCCTTTAGTATAAAATTCAGATGCAGCAATATCTAATGATATATGAAAATCTTTTCCTAATTTATAACCAGATTTCAATATAGCCTCTGATATAAGTGAGCATGCTTGATCTTCATTTTTTAAATTTGGAGCAAACCCCCCTTCATCACCAACTGCTGTAGAAAATCCCTTCTTATCAAGTAACTTTTTTAACGTATGAAATACTTCAGACGATTTCTTTATAGCATCATTAAACGTTAAACAATTTATTGGAATAATCATAAATTCTTGAAAAGATAAATTATTATTAGCGTGTGCACCTCCATTAATAATATTAAGCATTGGAGTTGGCATTCTAAATGACTTTGATCCGCCCAAGTATTTATAAAGAGGTATATTCAAACATTTTGAGGCGGCATCTGCGCATGCAAGTGAAACGCTTAAAAGAGAATTCGCTCCAAGCCTCTTTTTATTCTTAGTGCCATCAAGCTCAATTAAGATATTATCTAAAAATTCTTGTTCGAACACATCATGTCCTGAAATTGCGTCAAATATAATAGTATTTACATTTTCTACTGCCTTTAAAACTGATTTACCATGATAAGAAGCTCTATTATCACGTAACTCATGTGCTTCATTTTTTCCAGTAGATGCCCCTGACGGAACTGAAGCTCTACCATAAACACCGTTCTTAAGAAATATATCTGTTTCAATTGTGGGATTACCCCTACTATCAAATATTTGTCTAGAAATAATAGACCTTATCGATGACATAATTTTATAATTTTTATATATACTTATTCAGTTTTCTTTAACTAAATTATCAATTTCTATTAGTTTTTCAACTAAATCACTTAACTCATTTAACTTAACCATATTTGGGCCGTCAGAGGGCGCATTATCAGGATCATTATGAGTTTCCATAAATACCCCTGCGACTCCTACTGCTACAGCTGCTCTAGCTAATGAAGGAACAAAGCTTCTGTCGCCACCACTTTTATTTCCCAATCCTCCAGGACTTTGAACCGAGTGTGTCGCATCAAAAATAACAGGGTAACCTATTTGCTTTTTCATAATTTCAATGGATCTCATATCTGATACCAAGTTATTGTATCCAAATGACACACCTCTCTCAGTTAAAAGGATATTTTTATTTCCTGATACTTCGATTTTTTTTGAAACGTTAATCATATCAAGTGGCGCTAAAAATTGACCTTTTTTTATGTTTATAACTTTTCCTGTTTTTGCTGCTGCAGTTAGCAAATCAGTTTGCCTGCACAAGAATGCTGGTATCTGAAGAATGTCAACGTGGTCTTTAATTTTTATGCAATCAGCTTCATTATGAATATCTGTTAAAATATTAATTTTAAATTCATTTTTTAGCCTATCAAATACTTCAATTGAATTTTCAATCCCAATACCTCTTTCAGAGGATAAGCTGGTTCTATTTGCCTTATCAAATGAAGTTTTATAAACAAAATTTATATTAAGTTTTGATGTAATTTCCAAGAGCTTTTCAACCATCATTTTTGCATGATCATATGACTCAAGAACACAAGGACCTGATATAAGACTTAATTTTGCGCTATTACTGAAGTGAAAATTATTTAATTTTACTGAATGATCCATATTAAATTATTTTTTAGCTGCTTTAATGAATGATTTAAATAATGGATGAGGATCAAATGGTTTTGACTTTAACTCGGGATGATATTGGACACCTATAAACCAGGGGTGCTCTTTTAGCTCTACAATTTCTGGAAGCAATCCATCTGGCGAGTAACCTGAAAAGATTACACCTTTTTGTTCAAATTCTCCTGCATATTTATTATTTACTTCATACCGATGTCTATGTCTTTCTTTAATCAGTTCTGAATTATATATATCATGGACTTTGCTCCCTTTCTTTAATTTAGCATCGTAAGAGCCTAACCTCATAGTGCCACCGAGATTACTCTCGCTTGATCTCATTTCAGTTTTATTATCACTTGTTGTCCATTCTGTCATCAGGCCTACAATTGGATTCGAACAATTAGTGAATTCACTTGAATTTGCATCTTTAATTCCTAATAAATTGCGAGCCATTTCAATTACAGCTAATTGCATTCCAAAACAAATTCCAAAATATGGTATATTATTCTTTCTAGCATGTTCTATTGCTAATATTTTACCTTCGGCTCCCCTCTCACCAAAACCACCGGGAACAAGAATGCCATCGCATTTGGATAACTTGTTTAAAATATTTTTACCATTTAATTCTTCGGACTCAATCCAATTTAACTCAACTTTTACATTATTAAATATACCGCCATGAGATAGAGCTTCATTCAATGATTTATATGCGTCAGCAAGTCCGGTATATTTACCTACTATGCCAATTTTTACACTACCATCAGGCTCAAGAACGTGTTTAGATACCTGCGACCACATCTTTAAATTTATTTTCTTTTTCGTTTCCAATCTAAAATACTCCAAAACTCTTAAATCTAATCCCTCTTTTTGAAAATTTATAGGGACCTCATAAATTGTGTCGGCGTTAATTGCTTGAATGACACAATCATTTTTTACATTACAAAATAGACCTATTTTTTTCCTTTCATCATTTGGGATTTCTCTGTCTGACCTGCATAATAAAAGATTAGGCTGAATTCCTAAGCTTCTTAATTCTTTGACTGAATGTTGAGTTGGCTTAGTTTTTAACTCGCCTGAGCTTGCAATATATGGAACTAATGTAACATGCATAAATAAAGATTTTTCATGGCCATGATCATTATGAAATTGCCTAATAGCCTCAATAAATGGCAAGCTCTCAATATCTCCAATTGTACCACCTATTTCACAGATTATAAAATCTTCATCGACTATATCATTTGAAATAAAGTTTTTAATTTCATTTGTCACATGTGGAATCACTTGAACAGTCGCGCCAAGGTACTCACCTTTACGTTCTTTATTAATTATCTTTTGATAAACTTTTCCTGATGTAATATTATCTGATTGTTTAGATGTTACTCCTGTAAACCTCTCATAGTGACCGAGATCTAAATCTGTTTCTGCGCCGTCATCAGTTACATAAACCTCCCCATGTTGATATGGACTCATCGTGCCAGGATCAACATTTAAATAAGGATCTAATTTTCTTATTCTAACTTTATATCCATGATGTTGTAACAAAGATGCTAGAGATGCCGATGCTAAACCTTTACCTAGAGAAGATACCACGCCGCCAGTGACAAAAATAAATCGCGCCATGGAAGTATCTTATACTATAAAAAAATCGATTATCAAAGAAATTAATCAAGCTGAGGCAATTCAGGTAAATTATCTGGTAATTCTTTTTCGATAGAAATATCTTCGATTTCATCAAATGAAAGTGATCGATCTGAAGATTTCATACTTAAGATGGTAAGACTTATGCTAGTAACAACAAATAAGACAGCAATTATTGCAGTAGTTCTTGTCAATATATCAGCACTGCCTCGAGGAGACATGCCATCACTTCCTCCTCCAATTCCTAATGCACCACCCTCGGCCCTCTGCAATAAAACTACTATTATTAAAATTATAGCTAACAATGCGTGAAAAATTAATAGAACTAACTCCATAAAAAGGCTTATAACTAATTATTGATAAGAATCAATTATTTTACAGAAATCTTTTAATTTTAAGGAAGCCCCTCCAACTAGAACTCCATCAACATGGCTTAAGTTAAGTATTTGACTAGCATTAGAAGCATTAACAGATCCTCCATACAATATTGAAATTTTCTTACTTTTGCCTACACCAATTTTATTTGCAAGAAGGGCTCTAATCTTCAAATGAATTTTATTAATATCTTCAGAGGTTGGAACTTTGCCAGTGCCAATAGCCCAAACAGGCTCGTATGCAATTATTAATTTTTTAGAGTCAAATTTTTTTGGAAGGGAATTAATTTGACTTTTCAGTATTTGAGTTCTCCTTGTTTTTTGATTTTGTTTTTCGCCAATACAATATATTGCTGTTAGTTTATTATTCATTGCAGAACTAAGCTTTAATCTTAATTCTCTTGAGCTTTCTTTAAAGTATTCTCTTCTTTCCGAGTGTCCAATTATAACATATTTACACCCAATATCTCTCAACATTTCAGCACTTATTGATCCTGTATATGCGCCATTATTTAATTGATGACAATCTTGTCCACCATATGAAATATTTTTAAGATGATTTAGTGATTGTGACAAAAGTGTAAATGGTGGACAGATTACAATCTTAGAGTTTTTATGCCTTGATATATGCACATATTTTGAAACTGACTTAATTAAGTTTAATGAGTCTCTAGTCCCATTCATTTTCCAATTAGCTATTGTATATTTTAATCTTTTCATTATGCAATATTCCTTTTATAAGAACATTTTATATCATCTTAAGATAAAATGTTAGATTTAGTAAGAAATTTAGTTTCGTCATTTATAGGGAAGATATTGCTTGCCGTAATGATCCTTAGCTTTGCGTTGTGGGGTGTGGGCGATATTTTATCCTCAGGCAATAGTCAGCTTGCGGCGAAAATTGGAAATGAGAAAATTACACTAAATGAATTCTATTATGAGTTTCAAAACCTAGTGAGGAATTATAATCAAGCAAATTCCTCAAATGTTAGTCCGAAAGAAGCTTACGAAAATAACTTTCATAATTTATTACTTAATGAACTAGTATTTTCTAAAATGATTAATAATTATTCAAAAAATGAAAATATACTTATAAACGATGAGTCTCTAAAAAAAGTAATATTGGATCTGCCACAATTTCAAAATCAAAATGGCGTTTTCTCTAAAAATAAATATAAAAACTACATTTTTAATAATTTTGAAACCGAAGATGCATTCTTAAAACAAATTGAAAGCACAATTTATAAAGGACTTATATTTGAAGTATATGATATCAAAAATTTCATGAACGATAAAATTGTTGACCTTATTTATCAACATGAAGGGGAAAAGATAAAAATAGGCTATTTCCTGATAAACAAAGATCAATTGGATATAAATATAAATCAAAATTTACTAAAAAAACATTATGACGAAAATAAGAATGATTACCTAATTCCTGAGTCAGTAATTATTGATTATATTGAAATTAATTTACAAGATTTTAAAGACCTAAGCCTTATCAAAAATGAACAAGCTTTGAATTATTATGAGTCTAATTTAGAAATTTATACTAAAGCTGAAGAGCGTGATGTACAAATTTTTAGATTTAAAAGTAAAACTGAATCACATGATTTTTATAATAATACTAAAAATTTAAATCAGATTGATTTTAACGACTACATTCTATCAAATGAAATTAATTCAAACACCATTGAACAATTTACTGGAGAAACATTTACAAAAGATATAACTGATAAAGTATTCAAATTAGAGTTAAATAAAATTAGCGAAACGATCGAATACAACGATATAGGTTTTTTTAATTTTAAAATTAAAAATATTATTCCTGCAAAAATACAAAGTTACGATGAAGTAAGTAACGCAATATTTGATTATCTGGCATTAGAGGCGGCTTATGCGGAATACGATGAAGCAGTTAATTCTGTAGATGAAATGTTAATTAATGATTACAGTTTTAAGGAAATATTAGAAAATACGAGCAATGCAAAGAGTATTGTTTCAGTAAATTCAGATCAATTTGAAAAAATATTAGAAGATGAGGTTAATTTTAATGGTCCGGTTGGGTATATTTCGGACATAATAATTAAAAATAATGTTGCCTACATTTATAAAATTATGAAAAAAAATGAGGCTCATATTCCAGAGTTCGACAAAGTAAAAGATAAAATTAAAGCTGATTTTGAGATAGAAGAAAAAAATAAAATGGCATCAATGAAAGCTGGACAAATATTAATTGAAAATCAATTTAAGGAATTGGATGATTTTGAAAACTTCACAAAAAATAAGAATTATTCATTATCAACCATTGAAGTATCAAGAGCAAATAATAAATTTCTAAAAGATACAACTAAAAAAATATTTAATCTTCAGGAAAATAATGTTCTAAAAATACATTTTTCAAATGGTAATATAGGTGTTGGTATTATATTGGACAAAATATCAGCCGATAATACGATTTCTAATAACTTTTATTCCTCAATCAAAAATAATATTAATTTAAGTTTTAATGAAACAATTGAGTCAATTATAGGTAATGAGATAATTAAAAACTCAGAATATGAAATTTATTATAATAATATTGATCAACTGTTTATGTAATGCCATTTTCTCATAATAGAAATCAATACAACTTACAAATTAGTAAGAAAAATAATTTTGTTTTTTATAAAAAAATTAACAATTTTAATTATGATCCAACATTTGAATTTGTTAACATTGTAGAAAACGAAAAATTCAGCTTTCTTTACGAGTCGGTTGAAAAAGGTAAGGATAAAGGCAGATATACAATATGTGGCTATCATTCAATACATACAATTTTACTTCAAAATAAAAAGCTGACTGAGAAAAAATTAAATAAAAAAAAAAATATCTATCATAAATGGCAATCCATTAGAAAGAATCGATAAAATTATCAAAAACTCTAAGTTTAAAAAAAATAAAAACCTGCCGCCAATGGTGGGTTCATTTTTTGGGTTTTTATCATATGAAAATATTTACAATATTGAGAAGATCTCAATCAAACGAAAAAAAAATAAACTCAATACTCCAGATATAATTTTATTTATTCCCGAAATACTAATTATTCACGATAATCTGACTAAATCAATCTATATACTGAAACACCATTTATCTTATGAAAAAAATATTGCTGATTACGATCACGTTGTTAAAGATTTTAAAAAAATTGAAGCAAACTTAAAATTAGAGGTTAAAGATGTAAATATCGATCTCAAAAAAAAGAAAAAAATTATTATTAGGTCTAATGTAAAAAAAAGTAAGTTTATAAAAAACATCAAGACATCAAAGTCTTATATTAAAAATGGTGATATCTTTCAGGTTGTACCAAGTCAAAGATTTGAAATTGATTATAAGATTAATACAAGTTTATTATATAAAACACTTAGAGTCACTAACCCCTCACCCTTTATGTATTATTTTAATCTTCCAAAATTCCACATTGTTGGTTCAAGTCCAGAGATACTTGTCAGAATTAGATCAAATATTATAACTATTCGCCCAATTGCAGGAACCAGACCAAGAGGAAAAAATGTCAAACAGGACAAGAAACATGAACTAGACTTGCTCAAGGATAATAAAGAAATCGCTGAACATTTAATGTTACTTGACCTCGGTAGAAATGACGTTGGGAAAGTATCAAAAAAATCTACTGTAAAAGTTACATCAAAATTTATTATTGAAAAATATTCTCATGTAATGCACTTAGTTTCTAATGTGGTCGGCAGGTTAAAAGAAAAAATTTCACCAATTAAAGCTTTAATGGCAGGATTTCCTGCTGGAACAGTTTCAGGCGCACCAAAAATAAGAGCTATGCAAATTATTGACGAACTTGAAGAAGAATCTCGCGGAATTTATGCTGGTGGTATTGGATATATATCTCCTGATGGAGATATGGACACTTGTATTGTTTTAAGAACAGGGATAATTACTAATAAAAAATTATATGTACAAGCAGGTGGTGGAGTAGTTTATGATAGTGATCCAGAAATGGAATATAAAGAAACGGTAAACAAAGCTAAAGCAGTTTTAAACGCTGCGTCTATAGCAATAGGTAATTCTAAATGATTTTATTAATTGATAACTATGATAGCTTTACTTATAATTTGGTCCATTACGTTGAAGAATTTGGACATAATGTCCAAGTATATCGAAATAATAAAATCAGCTTAAATAAAATAGGTAAAATTAAACCCAAAAAAGTAATTATTTCTCCTGGTCCTTGTACGCCAAACGAGGCAGGCATCTGTATTGATTTAATAAAAAGATATTACAAAGAAATACCAATACTAGGCGTATGTTTGGGGCATCAATCTATTGGGCAAGCATTTGGAGCAAAAATTATTAAAGCATCAAAAATTATGCATGGCAAAACTTCTAAGGTCACTAACTTGGGTTCAAAAATATTTAAAGGCCTTCCAAATAATTTTTATGCAACAAGATATCACAGTTTAATTATAAAAAAGGGAACTTTAAATGAAAATTTTAGAGTAATATCAAATACATTTGATGAAAAAATTGAAGTTATTATGGGCATTGAACATAAAATTTTTCCTTGTTATGGCGTTCAATTCCATCCTGAAAGTATTGCAACTGTACCTCATGGAAAAAAAATTATAAAAAATTTTTTAAATTTATGAAAACTAATTTCAAAGATTTAATCATTAAAGTTTACAATGACGACCTTGACTTAGATTCAACAAGAACTGCTTTTTCTATGATTATGAATGGAGAAATAAATGATACTCAAATAAGTGCTTTTGTTTCATTGCTCCAAAAATCAGGCATCAAAGCACATCATGTAATTGGCGCCTTGGAAATTATGAGGTCAAAAATGATTGGCATAAAGTCTAAAGTGAAATCAATTGACACATGCGGTACCGGAGGTGATGGCAAGAATAGCCTTAATATATCTACTGCTACTGCTTTTGTTTTGGCGGCTAAAGGAATTTCTGTGGCAAAACACGGGAATAAGGCTTTAACTTCTAAATGTGGATCAGCGGATGTATTGAAAGCTCTAAATATAAAGGTTGATATGGAAATCTCAAAACTTGAAAGCTGCTTAAGTGAGATTGGGATGTGTTTTATGTTTGCTCCAAATCATCATCCAGCAATGAAATTTGTAGGACCTGTAAGGCAGCAACTTGGCATTAGAACTATATTTAATATATTAGGACCATTATTAAATCCAGCAAATGTTGAAAATCAAATCGTTGGAGTTTACTCTGAAGAAGTATTTAATATTTATAAGGAGGTTTTTGATAAAGATGCAGCAAAAAATGTATGCCTTGTATCAGGATTTAACAATAATGATGAAATTTCTCTAGACGGAGTAAATACAATATATACAAAAAATAATGGTATTTTTGAGTTCGACCCAAAAATACTAGATATCCCAAAAACTAATTTAAGCGAAATAAGTGGCGGAGATGCAGATTATAATGCAAATAGAATCTTAGAAATATTTAATGGTAAAATAGACTCATTTTTTAATACAGTGTGTATTAATTCAGCGTTTGGAATTATGCTTCACGAGTCCATTTCTATAAATAATGATAACATTCTAAAAATATTTGAAGATACTAAAAATTTAATGCTAAGTAAAAAACCAATAGATGTCATAACTAATCTATCAAAATTTACAAATTCCTAATGTCTATTTTAAAAGAAATCTATGAATACAAACTTGATTTTGTTAAAAATCAAAAAAAAATAATTTCTCAAAAAGTAATTGAAAAAAGCATTATCATAGGTGATAAAAAAAATTATTTTTATAAAAAATTGAGAGATGAAGATAATCAAATTTCAATTATTGGTGAAATCAAAAGAGCGAGTCCATCATTAGGAAAATTCATCGATAACAACATAAATATAATTGATATAGCAAGGACATATGAACAAAACGGTATATCATGTTTATCAATACTAACTGATGAAAAATATTTTAATGGTAGCATTGAAGACTTGAAACAGATTAGAAAGCAAACAATTCTTCCTATATTAAGAAAGGAATTTATAGTTGATGAGTATCAAATATTTGAAAGCAAGTTATTGGGGGCTGATTGTATTTTAATTATTCTATCAATGTTGAACATTGATGAAGCAGATAAATTTAGCAAAATCGCTTATGACCTTGGGCTGGATACAATAATTGAGGTTCATGATGCCAGTGAGTTTGAGTTAGCAAAAAAATTGAATTCTAAAATAATTGGTATTAATAATAGAAATCTGAATAATTTTGTAACCGATATAAATACTTCAATAAAATTAGCTAAAGAATTTAATAATAACGAGAAGATTTTAATTTCTGAAAGTGGCTTTCATGGCAAAAAAGATATTAAAAAAATTTACGATGAAACAGGCTTAAATAACTTTTTAATTGGTGAATATCTTATGAAATCAAAGGACTTGGATAATCACATCATTGAATTGCTAAATTAATTGTTTATCTATTTCATTTAAGTGATTGTAATTTAAACATATTATTTTATTGAAACTTAATGAGAACATTGATAGAACATAGTAAATATTAGCGAATCAATGTTAACAAAAAAACAAAAAGAACTATTAACTTATATCCACAGTTTTCAAAATAAGAATGGGGTTACTCCTTCTTATGAAGAAATGAAAATGGCCCTAAATTTAAGATCTAAGTCCGGCATTCATCGACTTGTTATTGCGTTAGAAGAAAGAGGTTTTGTTAAAAGGCTAGCACACAAAGCAAGAGCTCTCGAAATAATCAAAGATGGAATATCAAATATACAATTGGCCGATAAAAGTAAGTCTAATTTAATAGTTGGAAACTTTACAAGTCAATCCAGTGAAATACCAAATAATAAGCTTAGCACTCTTCCTCTATTAGGCAAAATAGCAGCTGGAACACCAATCGAAGCAATACAGCAAAATGATCTCTCTGTAGATGTCCCAAAAGAAATGATGCCCATTGGCGAAAGCTATGCTTTAACTGTTGAAGGCGACTCAATGATTAATGAAGGTATCCATGACGGCGACACCGTGCTAATAAAAAAAACTAATATAGCTGAAAATGGAGATATAATTGTTGCGTTAATTGATGATAATGAGGCAACTTTAAAAAGGATAAGAAAGAAAGGTCAAAGTATCGCATTAGAAAGTGCAAACCCTATATATGAAACTAGAATACTTTCAGGGCATCGTGTCAAAATCCAAGGCAAACTGATTGGTCTTTTAAGAAAATATTAGTTTATTTTTGTCTTTTATATTTAGAATAATTAGTCTATTTAATAAGTGAATGCCTAGGAAAAAAAGTAAACCTAATCACAAAACAGCAAAATTAATTATTAATAACACATCGTATGAATTGCCTGTTTACAATTCAACAGAAGGTGAGTCTGTAATTGACATTTCTAAACTACACTCCCTTGCAAAAGTATTTACGTATGATCCTGGTTTTACTTCTACCGCTTCGTGTGAGTCTAAAATTACTTTTATAGACGGTAAAAAAGGAATTTTAAGATATCGAGGATACGATATTGAAGATCTAGCGCATAAGAGTGATTTTATAGAAGTGGTTAATTTATTAATTTATGGCGACTTACCTAATAGAGATCAATTAAGAAAATACAAAAAATTAATATCAAGACATACTCTGCTCCACGAACAAATAATTAATTTTTTTCAAGGATTTAGACGTGATGCACATCCAATGGCCATGATGGTTGGTGTGATGGGTGCTCTGTCGTCATTTTATCAAGATAGTCTGGATATAAGTGACCCTCACCAAAGACAAGAAGCTACTAGAAGAATTGTTGCAAAATCTGCAACTATTGGGGCTATGGCATATAAATACTCTATAGGACAAGCTTTTGTTTCACCAAAAAATAACCTATCGTTTTCGGAAAATTTCTTACATATGTGTTTTAGCAATACCGCTGAGCAGTACAAAATTTCCCCTATCCTATCCAAGGCAATGGATACTATATTCATATTACATGCGGATCATGAACAAAATGCATCAACTTCAACAGTGAGACTTGCTGGCTCCTCAGGAGCAAATCCATTTGCATGTGTAGCAGCAGGTGTATCTTCATTGTGGGGACCAGCTCATGGTGGTGCAAATCAAGCTGCCCTTGAAATGCTTGAGCAAATTGGTTCTTCAAAAAATATAAACAAATATATAAATAAAGCTAAAAATAATAAAGATCCATTTAAATTAATGGGCTTTGGCCACAGAGTTTACAAAAATTATGATCCTAGAGCAAAGATCTTAAAATCAATATGTAAAAAAGTTTTAAATCATGTTGGCATTAAAAATGACCCCATACTAAAACTTGCTATTGATTTGGAAAAAATCGCTCTTAAGGATAAATATTTCATAGAGAAAAAACTTTATCCCAATGTAGATTTTTATTCTGGCATTATTTTACGCGCCATGGGTTTTCCTCCTGAGATGTTCACAGTTATATTCGCAATTGCAAGAACAGCTGGGTGGACAGCGCAGTGGACAGAAATGATTGAAGACCCTATACAAAAAATTGGCCGCCCGAGACAACTTTATACTGGAAATAAATATCAGAAGTACGGAAATAAAAGATCTAAAAAAAATACTAGGTAAGTAAAATCTATTTTTTTATACTATATATTTTCAATTTATATAATTTCGCTAATTTTAAAACTTTATCTTTGTTATAAACCATTGTGTATTTTGGATTTATGGCGATACCATTAAGGTTAGCTTTATATACCAAGTCAATTGTTTTTGGACCAATTACAGGCAAATCAACAAGTTTGCTTTGTTTCTTCTTAGGTATCTTTGTAAGTAAGCCAGATTTTATTTTAACTTGATTCAACTTTTTTCTAACCGATATAGTTCTTTTTAAAAGACTATCAGTACCTTCAACAGCCTCAATAGCAATTATGTAGCCATTTATGCAAACGATAGACTGCGCATTATCATATTTTGAAAGAGCATTTAAAATTTGAATTGATTTTCTAGAGTCGTTCTTGTCTTCTAGTGAATTGAAATTATCTAAATCTTCTTTATCAAAAAAAAAATTTTTTTTATTTATTTTACTGGGAGAAATTATATTAAATCCTTTATTTAAAAAGATTTTAATTATAGTTGAAAGAATATTTCCATCTCCTTTTTGAAAGGATTCACTTAAAATTGACAAATATTTTTCAATTTCACCGTCTTTTACTAATTCTGAAAGATTAGGTCTACTTATTTTTCCTAAAAATAAAATATTTTTTACGTCAAAATAAAAGAGTAAATCAAATATTTTTTTTAATTGAAAAATTTCAAGATTATAAACATTATCATGCTCAATATTATTCTTACCGACATTAATAAATATTGCATTTTTATTTTTTTTTCTAACGTCAATGAAAAAAGATTTAGATAGCTGGTCATAACCTCCAATTATACAAATTGGACTACTATTTCTCATATTTACATAATCCTCTAGAACTATCTTTCTCTAAGAAGGAAACTAACTCAGAGATAAGAGGATTTTTACTTTTTTTAAATTTGTCTTTTTCTCTTGATATTGACTCTTTATTAAAAATCATTTCAACGGCTTTACTATATTCTCTTATTGTCTCTTTCGCGTAATTTGCCCTTCTGAGACCTATAATATTTACTCCACTGATCTTTGCTCTATTTCCAACAACAAGGCTATAGGGTATGACATCGTTTTCAACTGCTGACATTCCACCTATCATTGCCAATTTACCAATTTTACAAAATTGATGAACTGCTGAAATCCCGCCGATTACTGCATGATCATCAACTATTACATGTCCACCTAAAGTTGCATGGTTAGCAAATATTACATTATTTCCAATAACACAATCATGAGCTATGTGGGTTCCGACCATAAATAGAGATGAGTCTCCTATAATAGTTTCTAAATTATCTCCTTCTGTACCTAAATTTGCTGTACAATGTTCTCTGAAGATATTATTACTTCCAATAATTAATTTACTTTTTTCACCACGATATTTTAAGTCTTGCGGAACAGATCCTATTGAACTGTAAGGAAAGAACTTATTATTTTTTCCAATATCAGTATTACTTCCTATGAAAACTGAAGGATAGATAATATTGTCATTGTCGATTTTAACATCATCTTCAATAATTGAATAAGCGCCTATTGTAACATTTTCGCCAATTATGGTATTTTTACCTATAATTGCAGTTTGATGTATTTTACTCATTATCTCTATCCATAATCATTGCGCTCCATGTTGCTTCGCAAATAATGTCTTTATTTGTATTCATTGATACACCATTGAACTTCCAAACTCTTCCCCTTGATCTTAATGCCTTAACATTTGAAAAAATTTTTGTATTTGGAAAGACTGGTTTCCTAAACTTTGTATTTTCTACGTTCATTAAATAAACTATTTTATTAAATGTTTGCTCTTTTAAGCTATAAGCGATTAATGCAGCTGCTGTTTGGGCTAACATTTCAAATAAAATAACTCCTGGTACAACTGGTTGACCAGGAAAATGCCCTTTAAAAAAATGTTCACTTAATTTAAAAGTTTTTATGCCAGTTGCTGCATCTAACTTCTTAATATTTGTAAGTTTATCAAGAAACAGAAATGGCTCTCTATGGGGAATCAATTCACGAATTTCGTCTGTACCAATTTGATATTTATCCATAGGTTTTCTTATATCTTTTTATGTATTTAAACTTTGAAATCGCTGGATTGCCCATCACAGTTTCACCGTCATTTAAACTGTTAAAGACTGCACTTTTTGCTGCTATTTTTACATTATTTCCAACACTTATATGACCAGCAATCCCAGCTTGTCCACCAGCCAAAACATAATCACCTATTTTTGCACTTCCAGCAATTCCTGTCATAGCTGCAAAAACACAATTACTCCCTATCACAACATTATGAGCAATGTGACAGAGGTTATCAAGAAAAGTATTCTCACCAATTATTGTATCGCCAAAGCTACCTCTATCAATAGAGCAATTTGATCCTATATTTACATTTGCCTGTATAATTACTCTACCAATATGAAATATTTTTATATTTTTTTTTGGATAAATAGAAAAACCGAAACCCTGCTGACCTATAGAACAGTTTCTGCCAATAAATACATTTTCACCAAATATTGAATTTGAAATAACTGAATTATAATCAATGTATGAGTTGTCCCCAATTATTGTTCCGTTTTTAATACATGCACCATCTTGAATTGTAACATTTTTTCCAATACTTGCACCATTTTCGATAATTGCATTTTTAGAAATTTTGCTGCCTTCCCCAATAGTTGGTTTTCTAAAATTACTTATTTCTTCATTTGTAAAATCTCTATAAAATTTATTTGATAAAATAGACACAGATTTTTGAACATCTTTAACTATTATCAACTTAAATTTATTTTTAAGTTCTAAATATTTCTTACTTGTACAAATAATTGAAGGTTTGTTTAATAGATTTGGAATAAAGTTTTCATTGTCATAAATAAAAGTTAAGTCTTTAGAGCTCTTTGCGTTACTTAAGCTTACTAATTCATTATATTCATCATTATTATTTATATTGTGCAAATCACAACCGATAATGTCCTTGATTGAATTGGTTTTGATGGGGCCTAATTTTTTGAAAAAACTAGGTTTCATTAATTACTCTACTGATACTTTAATGCTTTGTAGTTGCTTGTTCAGTTTCTTGAGCGCCTCTTCTGTAATGTCCATATTTTCAGCATTTAGCAAGACTGTATTTTTCTCTAATATTATAGTAATTCCTTTTTCATTAGATATATCTTCAAGAATTGGCGATAAGGCATCTAAAACTTCTTTTCTGGAAGTTGCTAAAAGATTATCAATTGAAATAAGTTTGGCTTGTCTTTCTTCATTATATTTTTGCAGTTTTTTTTCATACTCAATTCTCTGTGACTCAAATGCTTCAGGCGCCATAATTGATTGAGACTCTATAAGTTTATTTTGCTCATCAATAATTAATTGGTCACTTTCACTTATTTGCTCTTCAATTTTTTTAGCAATTTCTTCAATTTGTTTAGCGGCATCTCTCGCAGCTTTAGCATCTGTTAAAATAAGATTTAAATCAATAACTGCAATTGAAGTATTGGGATAATCTGCGTAACTATGATTAGCACAAATTATAAGGGTAATAAAAAGTATTTTAGTAAATTTATATAAATTATATTTAATCATTAAAAATTATATCCTATATCAAAATATAAATTGTCAGTTGTATCTGTTGCTTCGCTTTCTAATATATTCGCATAAACAATGTTAATTGGTCCAATGGCAGAGTCCCAATTAAAATTAATGCCAACCGACGACCTTAGTTCGTGGTCATCATCGATAGCAGAATAAGCTGGACTTTCTAATCCCCAAACACTTCCAACATCAATGAATAAAGTACTAGTAATATCAAATGACTCTAATTCTAAATCAAAATTTGTTTCAAGAGATGTCAAATAATAATATTGACCACCGGTGTAAGAATTACCAGTTCTAGGTCCTATTTTGCCAGATTTAAAGCCTCTTAATTTTTTGCCACCTAACTTAAAATTAGAGGCCAAGGGAGCATATTTATCATTATACCCGTTAATATTTCCACCTTGAATCTTAAATGCACCTACTAGGCGTTTTGTAAGTGCTTTGTACCTATTATACTCAAAGCTATTTTTAATGTAATTACTGGTTCCGCCTAAGCCCGCTAAATCTTGACTTATTTTAAAATTAAAACCTGATGAAGGTTTATATCTGCTATTTCTTTTATCTAAGTTAATAGAATATCCTATAATTGATACAGTATCAGTTCCAGCTAATAGTCTCTCGTAGGCCGTGGCATTAGAGTCTGCTTTTACTTTAGCAGTAAAAATTGAATATCTTGTTTCAAAGTTAATCGCCGGGGCAAGAGGAAATCTTATTACAAAACCTAAACCTAAATCTTCAGTTTCATAATTAACTGAAGTAGGATCAGTAAACTTACTGTATAATTGAGTTGTCAATGATAAAGATTTATTATTGAAATATGGTTCAGTAAAAGATATGTCATACTCATTTCTTGTTTTTGAAAAACTTGATGAAAAATTGACTTTCTGACCTTTTCCTAAAAAATTTGACTCTTTCAATCCTAGTTGTAACGATGCTTCGGTTGCACTGGAATATCCAGCACCCAATGAAGCTTCTCCAGTATTCTTTTCTTCCACTTTAATGTTTAAATCGATCTTATCTGGAAATTCAGTTCTTGTTTCATTTAAATCAACTTCAGAGAAATAATTTAATGCTCTGATACTGTCTAAAGAGTAGTTAATTGAATATTTGTTATAAGCATCACCTTCAGCAATGTTCATTTCACGTCTTATGACTTTATCGATAGTTCTTGTATTGCCAGTTATATTGATTTTATTTACATATACTCTAGGGCCTTCATTTAGAATTATATTTACATCAATTGTGTTGTCGTTATCGTTTTGCTTAAAATTTGGATCAATTTCAATAAATGAATAACCGGAAAAGTCAGCAATGTCTTTTATTTGATTTATTCCATCAGTTATCAAACTATAATTATAGGTAATCCCACTTTTAAAAGGCATATCCTCTAAAATTGCCTCAGGGACCATTTTTTTTAAGCTACTCGTTATTTCGATTTCACCAAAATTAAATTTTTCTCCTTCTTTTACAGTAAGTATAATTTCATAGTCATTACTATTAGGAGAAAGTTGAGCAATAGAAGATATAAATTTGAAATTGGGATAACCATTGTTATTATAATATTGAGCTACTAAAGATTTGTCGTATTCTAGCTTGTCAGGATCGTAACGGTCACTGGATGAAAGGAATCTAAGAAGTGTCTTTTCTTTTGTCTTCATTATTGATTTTATTTGAGAGGATGAAAATACTTCATTGCCTATAATAATTATTTTCGAAACTTCAGTGATATCAGACTCTTCTATTTCATAATTAAGGTTTATTCTGTTATTGTCTAATACTTCAACTGTTGGGTTAATTTGTGTTGATAATCGGCCTGACCGCTGGTAAAGGGTCAGCATTCTTTCAATATCCTTCTTAACTTTTGACCTTGAGTAAACTGATCGCTCTTTTAATGAAATCTCAATCAGTAAATCCTCATCTTTTATTTTTTTATTTCCTATAAATTTAACAAGATTTATTGTTGGATTTTCAATTAATGAAATTAATAGATCATTGTTATTAAAAGATATTGTGATATTTGAGAATAAATTTGTATCAAATAGCTCTTTTAAAATATTATTTCCCAATTCTTCAGTATAGGTATCTCCTAATTTAATATTTGAATAAGAAACGACAGTTTCTTTATCAATTCTCTGAGTTCCTTCAACAGATATAGATTTTATTGTTTCCTCACTTGCAAGCAAAATATTGCAGCCGAAAATAATCCATAAAAAAAAGTAGGCAATACTGATATTTTTAATAGTTTTAAGCATAATTAAATACTATTGATTACCAAGATATAGATTTTTATCAATCCAATTATTTATATTTTTTATATCATCAACTGCGGGTTCCATTATATTAGAGTTTTTGATGAAAATCCTCTCCAAATTAATTTCATTTAATCTTACAATATCAGTAAAGTTTACAATGCCATTTAGATAGGCATTTACAAGAAAATCATTTAAATAATTAAAGGCATGTGGTGCCAAACCATCCATTTCCATTACTTGTTTGCCTAGTTTTAAAGAAGGAAAGAGTTTATTATCTACATCAAAAAACTCTAAGTTTGATAACTTTGTCAGGTTTATTTTATTATTTTTTTTTGCAAATTTATCGAAAGAAAAAAATAAAGAAGCTATGGGTATTTTCATATCTGGTTCACTGAGTAATGCTGTTGATGCACCATTTTTATAATTAATTAATGCATGAATTATTGATTGAGGATGAATTATTGCGCTTATTTTATCATTTTCTAAATTAAAAAGGTATTTTGCCTCTATAACTTCTAAAGCTTTATTCATCATGGTTGCAGAGTCTATTGAGATTTTTTTACCCATTTTCCATACTGGATGTCTTAAAGCGTCTTCTAATTTGACTTTACTGAGTTGATCAGGTGTTAAATTTCGAAATGGGCCACCGGAAGCTGTTAAAGTAACTGACTCAATTGAACTTTTATTTATTTTCATAAGATGATGAATTGAATTATGTTCAGAGTCTAGAGGCACAATCTCAGAAGAATATTTACTAGCAATTTTAAATAGTTGTTTGCCAAGAGAAACAATGCATTCCTTATTTGCAATTCCAATTTTTTTTCCTGATTTTAATACTTGAATTATTAAATCGATTATTTGAGTACCTGAAATAGCAAAAATAATTATATCAGTTTTTGCACTAATAATTTCGTGTAAAAATTCATTTCCTACAAATATTTTTCTTCCTTTAAAATATTCCCTTTTGTTCTTTACATCATGTGATATTCCAATTTTTTTAACATTAAATTCGTCTGCAATTTTTTTTAACTTTTGATATTTTTTATTACATGTAATGCCCTCAATATTAATTTTATCCTTGTTCTGCCTAATAATGGACAAAGTAGAATTACCAATACTTCCGGTAGATCCATAAATAACCACATTTATCTTACGCATAAAAAATTCCAATTAAACTAAATGAGAAAAACACCCCAATAAATGAGTCAAATCTATCGTAAAATCCTCCATGTCCAGGTAATAAATGACCTGAGTCTTTAACTGAAGTTGCACGTTTAATTATAGATGCATAGATATCTCCAATAAACGAAAAGAGGATAACTGCTAAAGTTAAAATAATATTTAAATAATTAGTATCTGTATAAATATAATTGTATGATTGTGATACTAACAAAGTAATTATAATCCCGGTTACTAAGCCGCTAATTGTTTTTCCGGAGCTAATTTTTGGAATTAGTTTTTTTCCTCCAATTAGCTTACCACCTAAATAAGAAAAAGTATCAAATATCCAAATAGTGAAAATTATTTCAACAATTTTAATTTTTTCATTTGGATACGATATCAAAATTAAAATAAAGAAAATAAATGCAATACAAGATGTAATAATACCAGAATTAATTAAACAAATGTATGATTTATCTGCTTTAAGGTTATTCAATTCATAAATAATAATCGAGTTAATAAATAAATAGACTATTAGCAATAAATAATTATTGTAAAATATTGGAATAATAACAAGTGGAACGAAAATAAATAAAGAAAATATTCTTTTAAAAAACTCATTATTTATAAGATTGTTCAATTTATTTACCGTATTTTCTTACTCTTTCAGAATATTTTTTTAGAGCATATTTCAATTTTAGATAATTAAAGTCAGGCCATAAGGTTTTTGTGAAATAAAACTCGGAATAAGCACTTTGCCATAACATAAAATTACTTAATCTTTGCTCTCCGCCAGTTCTTATGATTAAATCGGGATCTTTAGATTTAGGTGCATAAAGAAAATTTTTTAATTTGATATCTTTCTTTTTAGAATTAGATATTTTTATAATAGCGTCTTGTATCTCTTGCCTTGAACCATAATTGAACATTAAATTTATACATGTGCCAGTATTTTTTTTGGTAGTCTCAGTTGCGTCATCAATTATATAGAGTATTTTTCTTGATAGTTTTTTTCTTGAACCAATATGTCTGACTTTTAAATTATTTTCATTTGCAGTTTCTTTAAATCTTTCATATGTCTGTTCAATTAGATTAAATAAGTTACTTATTTCCTTGGGCCTTCTTTTCCAATTTTCTGTTGAAAATACGTAAAATGAAAGCTCATTTACTTTTATGCCAATCTTATCAAGATTAGTACAAATTTTTATGCAATTATCTACCCCCGCTTTATGCCCTTTCACTTTTGGAATTTTATTTTTTTTTGCCCATCTGCCATTTCCATCCATAATGATGGCTACATGATTGATAAATCCTTGTGAATGTTTATTTAAACGCACGTTAATTGCTATATTTTTTTTAAGTCTTCTTCCTTTGTCTTAAGTATTTCTTCTATCTGATTTATTTGTTCAGATGTTATATTTTCTATTTGTTCTTGGAATTTTTTTGACTCGTCCTGGCCTAATTGCTTTTCTTTTTCTAATTTTTTTACTTTTTCTATACCATCTCTTCTTATATTTCTTACTGCAACTTTTGTATTTTCTGAGATCTTTCCTGCCATTTTTAAAAACTCGCTTCTTCTTTCTTCAGTTAATTGCGGAAGAGGGAGTCTGATAATATTACCATCAACAATAGGATTAATACCTAGGTCAGATTCCCTTATTGCCTTGTCGGTTAACGTCACATTTGCATGATCCCAAATATCTATATTAATCGTTCTTGCATCAGGGGTCGTAACATTACCTATCTGATTAATAGACATTTTTTGCCCATAAGACTCAACCTTAATAGAGTCTAACATATTTGGAGAGGCTCTACCCGCTCTTATGCCCGACATTTCTGATCGGGCAGTTTTAACAGAACTAACCATCCTATTTTCTAAATCTTTTTTAATATCCTCAAACATTTTTTATTTCTGAATAAGCAGTTTTTTTATTATACACATTAATAAGACAATTTTTTTTTAAAATAGAAAAAATTTTAATCGGAATTAAGTTATCTCTTGCAATACTTATTGCTGCGCTATCCATAACTTTGAGATTAGCAGACAAATAGTCATTATAAGAAATTGTTTTAAGTTTTTTTGCACCTTTATATTTTTTTGGGTCCTTATTGTATATTCCATCTACTTGTGTAGCTTTATAAATTGATGTACATTTTAACTCAGCTGCCCTCAAAGCTGCGGCAGTATCAGTTGAAAAATATGGATTACCTGTTCCAGCGGCACATATTACGATCCGACCTTTTTCCATATGTCTCATAGCTCTTCTACTTATATATGTTTCGCAAATTGATTGTATTGGAAATGCCGACATTACTCTGGTTTCAGTATTTAAATTTTCGAGTGCATTTTGAAAAGCTAAGCTATTCATTACTGTTGCCAGCATTCCCATATAATCTGCATTTGCTCTATCCATACCTTTTGCTGAAGCTGCTAAACCCCTAAAAATATTCCCACCTCCAATAACAACACATATTTGTAAGTTGATTTTTTTAAATTCAATAAGTTCTTTAGCAAGTCTAGTAACCACCTTAAGGTCAATTCCGTATTCATTAGTGCCCATGAGTGACTCTCCGGATATTTTAAGTAGTATCCGTTGTATTTTTTTTTTTGGCATAATATTAAGAACCTATTTCAAATCTTATAAATTCTTTAATTGTGATTTTATCATTGTTGTTTGCAGCTGAACTCTCTAGGTATTCCCTAACATTAATTGACTGATCAATTACGAATTTTTGACCAAGTAAGGTACATTCATCAGTAAATTTTTTAAGTTTACCCACTAACATTTTTTCTACAATATTATCTGGTTTACCAGTTTCTTTTAGCTGTTGACTAATTATATTTCTTTCATTTTCTATAATTTCTTTATCTAAATCGTCTACCGAAATAGATCTGGGAGATAATGCTGCAATATGCATACAAATATTTTTACCTATTTCATCTATATTCTGCATATTTGTGTCTAGTTTAACCAAAACCCCAATCTTTCCTAATCCCTCTGAGATGCTGTTATGCACATAGCTAAATATTTTTCCTCGCATTGAATTAATTCTTTTAAGAACAATATTTTCACCTATTTTTCCTACTGCAGTATTAATTAGATCGGTTGACTTCTCTCTAATTAACTCATGATCATCAATATTTTTCATTGAAATTTCTAATATTGATCTCAAGAGTGAGTGAAATTCAGAGTTTCTCGATACGAAGTCGGTTTCAGAATTTACCTCAACTATGCAAGCGGTTTCATTTTCAACCATGACTCCTATGAGTCCTTCATTGGCATCTCTTAAAGACTTCTTTCCAGCTTTAGCAATTCCTTTTTCTCTTAGTATTTTAAAAGCTTGGTCTAAATCACCGTTAGCATCCGATAAGGCAGTTTTACATTCCATCATGCCAGCTCCTGAAATTTTTCTTAGCTCTTGAACTTCTTTAGCACTTATTGTCATGAATTTTTATCTGCGAGTTCCTCTTGGTTGGTTTCCGAATTTTTATTAATAATTTTTGTATCTTCAGAATATTCGGTATCATTTGAGTCAAATACTATTTCATTTTGTGAACTGCTAATTGTTTCCCTAACTAGTTGACAATATAAGTCAATCGATCTCCTTGAATCATCATTTCCAGGTATTGGATGGTCAATCAAATCAGGGTCGCAATTAGTATCAACTATACCAATAATAGGAATATTTAAATGGTTCGCTTCAGATACCGCAATATGCTCAAGTTTTGTATCAATTATGAATAAAAGATCAGGTGATTTTTTCATTTCGCTGATCCCATATAACGATTTAACAAGTTTATCATGTTGATTTGAAATTTTTAAGATTTCTTTTTTTGTAAATTCATTATTTGGATTAGATTTTAAAATTTCTAAGTCTTTCATCTTTTTAATTGATTTTGTGATTGTAGACCAATTTGTTAGCATGCCACCTAACCATCTGTAATTTACATAGAACTGACCTGTGGCATGAGCAAGTTCTGCTATTTTATTGGCAGCTTGTTTTTTTGTTGCAACAAAAAGAATTTTACCACCTTTCGATGTCACAGAGTCAATTACCTTTAAAGCATCTGATAGCATCTGAACAGTGTGATTAAGATTGATAATATGAATATTTTCACGCGTACTGTGAATAAACTTTGACATTTTAGGATTCCATCTTTGAGACTTGTGTCCAAAATGAACTCCAGCTTCGATAAGCTCTTTTAAATTGATATTAGGTATAGTCATATAATTTCTCCGGTTATTCATCCACAGCAATTTGACCTTTTCAAGGACCGGACAGCATTAGCTTTAGCTGTGTGATATATTGTGCAAACGTTTATAATAAATTGTTTAAATGTTCAACTATTTATTCAATGAAATCAATCTTCTTTACGCCGCTCATGTTTTTCATTTGATTAATCATTTCTGGGGTAATATTAAATTTACCAGGTAACTTAAGTAATTGATTATCAATAATAATTTCTACCCTACTATCTCCTTCAATCCAATTAAATTTTGATAATTCTCTTTTTGAAAAATTTGAGTCCGCATAAATTTTTAATGTATGCAAATTAGCCTCATCATGAAATTTAGCCGTATTAATTTTTTTATTATTTAATTTATCTACCTCTTCAATTTTAAAGACCTTTTTTAGCTCTCCGCGCAATGTTCCATTATGTGAACTAAAGTCTATGCCAAGAACAAAAGAGTCTCCTTCAATCAACATATCTCTATATTTTCTTAAATTACTCTCAAAAATAATTAGTTCATAAATTGAAGAAAGATCAGAAAAATTTAAGAATGCATATGTATTTCCCTTAGCTGATCTTTTCTCTTTCTTTGATAATAAAGTACCTCCCAAGAGAATATCCTTCTTATTGTGAAGATCTTCATTTTCTTTTACTTCATTAAATTCTTTAAGTAATGATGGTTTGTAATTCTCTTTATATTCCTCAAGAGGGTGTCCTGATAAATAAAATCCTAACATTTCATATTCTTTCATTAATTTATAATTTAATTTCCATTCTTCTTCTTCCTTTAATTGAAAAGAGGATATATTTATATCTTCAAACATATCTTTCTGATTTTCTGAATTATTAAGATTTTTATGTTTATGGTACTTAACTATTTCGGAAGCTTGATTGAAAACAGCAGCTCTTTTTAAATTAAATTCATCAAATGCACCAGCGCACGACAATGCTTCAATAGTTTTTTTATTTATTATTGAATTGCTGCATCTGTTAATAAAATCATTTAAATCCTTAAAATTTCCATTTCTATTACGTTCATTGAAAAGATCTTTCATTGACTCAATCCCAACATTTTTTATTGCTCCTAAGGCATACAAGATCGTATTTTCACTTCTTAAAAAATTAGGTCCAGAATTATTAATGTTTGGAGGCAAAAGTTTAATCTTGAGTCGTGCTAATTCTTGCTGAAAAATTGATAGCTTATCTGTATTATTGATATCTAATGTCATTGATGCTGCGAAAAATTCTATGGGAAAATGCGTTTTGAGGTAAGCTGTTTGAAAAGCTATCATTGCGTATGCTGCAGCATGACTTTTATTAAATCCATAATCAGCAAACTTTGATAATAATTCAAATATGGAATGAGCCTCATTCGCCTTTATATTCCTATTTATGCAGCCATTTATAAATCTTTCCTTTTGAGCATTCATTTCCTTCTGAATTTTTTTTCCCATAGCTCTTCGTAACAGGTCAGCTTCGCCATCAGAATATCCTGATAGTTCTCGCGCGACCCCCATCACCTGCTCTTGATAAATAACCACTCCGTAAGTTTCCTCTAATAATTCCTGTAACAAAGGATGAATATAATCAGGCTTTTCCCTGCCGTGCTTTCTTTCTATATAACTAGGTATATTTGCCATTGGACCGGGTCTATATAAAGCTACGATAGCTATGATGTCTTCAAACTTATCAGGCTTTAATTGTTTAAGGGTGTCTTTCATACCAGCGCTCTCTAGCTGAAAAATACCTGTTGTTTCGCCAGTACTCAATAAATCATAAGTTTTGCTATCTTCTATATTAATCTTCTCAATCGTAAACGACGTGTTACTTGCCTTTATTAATTTTATACAATTATTTATAAGAGTTAATGTTTTTAGTCCCAGAAAATCGAACTTTACAAGCCCTGCATTTTCGACCCATTTCATGTCAAACTGGGTGAGGAGAATATCTGATTCTGGATCACTATATATTGGAACATCTTTGTATACCTTTTCTTTGGAGATAACTACTCCAGCTGCATGTATTGAGGCGTGTCTTTTTAACCCTTCCAATTTCAAAGAAATATCCAACAACTTATTAACTTTATCATCTTTACTTGCTTCTTCCTTAAGACGTGGCTCCTCATTGATATATTCTTGTAGTGTCATTGGCCTAGATGGATCAAAAGGCATTAGTTTACAAAGGTAATCTACTTGCCCATATGGAATTCCTAGAACTCTTCCTACATCCCTAACAACAGCACGTGCTTGCAATTTACCGAAAGTAATAATTTGAGCAACGTGATTATTGCCATATTTTGCATGCACATAGTCAAGCACGCGGTCCCTACCATCACGACAGAAATCAATGTCAAAATCAGGCAAAGATACTCTTTCAGGATTAAGAAATCTCTCAAATATCAAACCAAATTTTATTGGATCTAAATCAGTAATTTTTAAGCACCAAGCGACTAGAGAGCCAGCACCAGATCCTCTTCCTGGACCCACAGGTATATCATTGTCTTTTGCCCAGCGTATGAAATCAGAAACAATTAAAAAATAACCTTCATATTTCATATCTATTATAATTTTTAACTCTTTACATAATCTCTCTTCATATACTTTTTCAATTTTTAATTGAGAATTTTTGTTGATTTCTTCATTCAGAAATTTTTGATTTAAATTATACTTAAGTCCTTTATAAGCTAAATCCTCTAATAATTCTTTCTCTTGTTTATCGTCTTTACAAAAAGATGGAAGTACTGGCATTTTAATTTTAGGTCTGTGAGAACATCTTTGTGCAATTTCTATAGTATTTGATAGTGCTTCTGGTATATCTACAAATAATTCGCTCATTTCACTTTGAGATTTAAAATAATGATTTTGTGAGAGTCTATTTCTATCTTTTTGCGAAACAAAAATTTTTTTTTCAATACACATAAGAGCGTCATGCGCTTCATAATGTTCTGGTCCTTCAAAATAAACATCATTTGTTGCAACAATTGGCAAATGATAGTCATACGCTAAATTTAGTGTTACCTCTTCATCTATTCTATAATCGTTTCCACCAACTCTCTGTAATTCAATATAAAAATTATCATTAAATTCTCTCTTAAAGTCAGAGATGAAAGATGAAGATTGAGATGAAATATTTTTTCTATTTGAACATTTTAATATTGAGTTGTTTCCTCCAGACAAGACAATTAGCCCATCCTTATTTTTAAATAAAGTCTCAATATCTATATGGGCATTTTCTTTATGGTTCATATATGATGTTGAAATAATATTTAATAAACTTTCATAACCATCTGCGCTCTTCGAAAAAATATTTAAGAAGAAATAGAAGTCTTCATCATCGATATTCTCGTGAAGGTAATCTTTAGGAGTTTTGATCTTTACATTACACCCAATTATCGGCTGCACTCCAACACTTGACACCTTTTCGCTAAACTCTAGCGCTCCAAACATATTATTTGTATCACTAATACCTACTGCGGGCATTTTAAAGGCTTGGCAAAGTTCCGATATTCTTGCTATAGGCAAGGCCCCCTCTGATAAAGAATATTCTGTTTTATTTGTTAAATGAATAAAATCGCTCATTTATAAATTTATCCTTTTACTAGCCTGAGATGCCCACTCTTCATTATGCGTAGCCATTATCAGTGTCATATTTTCAGATTCGAAATATTTTTTTAAATAATTAAATACTAATCTAGAATTTTTACTGTCCAAATTTCCTGTTGGTTCATCAGCAATTATAATTTTTGGTTTATTTACTAAAGCTCTTGATATCGCTACTCTTTGTTGCTCCCCACCAGATAATGAATTGGGAAAGTGTGAAGATCTATCATCAACCATAAATAACCTCATTATCTTTTCTGCTTTGTGTAATGCCTCTTCCTTGCTATATCCATTTAATATCAGCGGCAACGCAACATTTTCTATTGCATTGAAATTTTCTAATAAGTTATAGTTTTGATAAATAAATCCATAATTATTTCTTCTAAATTCATTCTTTTGTTCGCTGCTTAAATTCGTCAGGTCTTTACCATTGAATGTTATAGTGCCATCATCAGAAGTATCTAATAACCCGACTATATTCAGCAAAGTAGTTTTTCCTGAACCTGAGGGACCCGTAATAGCAATGAAATCGCCACTTTCCACATCTAAAGAAATATCTTTTAGAACTGATAAACTGTTATTTGCTTGAATATAAGATTTTGATATTTTTTTTAAAATTAAATTTGATTTATGCATTGTTTAATATTCCTCTAATTTCTGTTTTAGAAGCTTTATATGCCGGATATACAGTGGCCAAAATTGATATAATTAATGCAAAGAAAATGATTAATGTAATTTGGTAAATGTCTATGCTGGTCGGCATTTTATCAAGATAATAAAACTCAGATGGAAATAAATTTAAATTGAATGTGGAATTTAGGAAGTTTCTTATTGCATCAATATTGATTGTAAAAAGTATGCCAAGAATAGAACCTATGATAGTTCCACTTAAACCTATTAATGTCCCTACTAGTAAAAATATTCTTAAAATTGAATTATTGCTGCTGCCGATTGTTTTAAGAACTGCAATTTCTTTATTTTTATTTTGTACTAATATAAATAGACTTGTTACAATATTAAACGCAGCAATTATTACAATAAGTGATAATACAAAGAACATTAATTCACGCTCTGTTGCCAATACCTCCCAGAATGAACTATTAAGATCAATCCAGTCTTTTATCAAATAATCTTTACTATAAAGTTTAAGCAATTCACGCTTAACTTTCTCTACATTATTAATATCTTTTAGATGTATCTCTATGGTTGATATTTCATTATTGAGATTCAAAAGCTTTTGAATATTTGTAAGTGAAGTAAATGCAAAATTTTTGTCATATTCACTCATACCAGAACTAAAAGTGGCTGACACTTTCATTTTGTGAGATCTTGGGATTTGACCCAATGGGGTAGAAATCATCGATGAAGAAGTAACTTTTATTTCATCGCCAGGTAATACACCTATTGAAAAAGCTAGCTCTTCACCTAATATTATTGAATTAGAAACAAGTAGATTATCATTATTTAGATTATCAATGAATTCGTAGAATTTAATATTTTCATCATTGATCGATTTGATAACTATTCCATTGCTCTTATTAGTTGAACTTATCAAGGCTTGAGTAGATAAATTTCTATCAACAAATAATATTTCCTTAATTTCTGAAAGATTTTGATTATTCTCAAAGTATGGCTCTATATTCTTAATATAAATATGCCCATTGAAACCAATAATTCTTTTTTTTAGTTCATCATGAAAACCATTCATTACAGACATCACAATTATTAATGTTGCAACACC